>ENA-OOKA01000101-OOKA01000101.1-human-skin-metagenome-genome-assembly--contig:-NODE-101-length-28774-cov-6.860127_pt1 | contig 28774 bp, 31 predicted proteins | sample MGYA00248825_ERZ500995 | MGnify/ENA primary metagenome ERZ500995 (study PRJEB25958, sample SAMN03398540) | human skin metagenome | study: EMG produced TPA metagenomics assembly of the Human Skin...
GGATAGTTATAGCCCTCGGTAATGTCGTCGCGGCTGACATCACGAATGCCCTCTCTTCTTCTGCTCATGAGTGTACTGACAAACTACAGACGAGGACAGCCTCAAGCTGCATACAAGCGCAGGAGTTAACTTCACAGGAACAATTGGAACTGCATTATAAATCATGACAACACGAACAACAATACCGCAATCCGATCAAATGTGTTAGGCTGGTCACGCGATCGGGAACGACGCCGAGGCCGCAGCCCCTTGTATGAGCACGGGCCGGTGGAGGAACCGGTCGCATGGAGTCACGAGGTAGATCGCCCCACACCTCTCGTGGCGGTCGGGCGCGGCCTTGTCTACCGCTCCTGCGGCCCCGACCGCGAGGGTGACTCCACTGGGGAGGTTCGGCGTGGGAAGCCGGGCCTCCCCCGTTGCATTCAGTGTCGACCACCCGCCGAGTCGAGGACGCGGAGTGTCGATTCGGCGCGCCGATATCGACACTGAGCGTCCTCGATTTCGCTTGAGCGCCGCGTCAGCGGCCCGGTTTCGCGCCGCCCCCGGAGAGTCAGCGCACTCCGCCCGGTACCCTACGGCGGCGAGACGCACCGCGATCGCATGCGGACAGCCCAGCTCCGGCCCAGGGTGCGGTCGTAGTGTCGGAGGCGACAGCAGCCACACCGTCGATCACCCAAGGAGAAGACATGTCGGTCGTCGCCATCAACACCCTCACCGTCCCCGAGAACGCGGGACCCGAGCTCGAGAAGCGCTTCGCCGCGCGCAAGCACTCGGTCGACAACGCCCCGGGCTTCGAAGGCTTCCAACTGCTGCGCCCCACGGCCGGCGGCGACCGCTACTTCGTCTACACCCAGTGGGCGACGAAGGAGGACTTCGAGAACTGGAAGGCCAACCGCAAGTCCTCGCACGAGTCGACCGGCAAGGAGCCCGTGTCGACGGGTGCCGAACTCCTCGAGTTCGAGGTCGTCGACCTCGGCGACTGAACGGTCAACGACTGTGCAGCCTCGCAGCGACCCATCCCGCAACGGGGCGCTTCCTTTCTCATCTCAGGCGACCGGGTTTCCACCCGGTCGCCTGAGTCGTCACTGCCGAGCCGCTTACGACACGACCCGTTCGACTTCGTCATCGAGGATCCGATAGGCCGAGGCCGGCGAGCGGACGTCGAGCATGACGTCCTGGGCCAGCCCCTTGGCGAGTGCGACAAGACGCACTGCGACATCGGCAGCCGACAGCACCGACCCGTCGCCCTTCACACCTGCTCGCTCCACCTTCGCCGTCGCCGCCTCCTCCGTCCTGCGATCGTTGGCGACGACGATCTCGGCGATGTCCGGGTCGCCGACCGCTTTGGCGACGTAGGTGAACCAGACGGACGCACCCATCCTCCTCGCCTCACTGCCCGGAATGAAGGCATGGAGGAACTCCGTGAGCTCAGCGACCCGATCCCCAGCATCGTCTCCGTCGCCGAGCTCGGCACTTGCCACCAGCTGCCGGCACCCCTCGAGGATGAGCCCTTCGCGTGAGGGGAAGTAGTGCTGGACTCGACCGATGGAGATCCCCGCGGCATCGGCGACAGACCTGAAGGTCACAGCGTCGATGCCGCGGGTGTAGATGACCTGCCACAGCCCATGGACGATCTCTGTGCGTCGGGCGGCGTGATCGACGATCTTCGGCATGCCGCCATTTTACAATATGCCCAACTTGCATCTTTACAATATGTATAACTTGCATCATTATTACAGTATGAACATATTTCAAAAGCAGAGTCCGCTGCAGGACGCTCCGGGCTCGTCCGCCTCTCACCGATCGCCCCTCACAGAGGGCATCAGCGTCCGAGGACTGACGAAGAGCTTCGGCCGCTCACGCGTCGTCGACGGACTCGACTTCGATGTCACTCCCGGACACGTCACCGGATTCCTCGGACCGAACGGAGCCGGGAAGTCGACGACTCTGCAGATGATCCTCGGTCTCACGACTCCGGACTCCGGGACAGCTCTCATCGGAGGTCGCCGCCTCGCCGAGCACTCGGCACCCGCAGCTGCCGCCGGGTCCCTGCTGACGACCGAAAGGATGCTGCCCGGACTCACCGCAGAGGCTCATCTCGACGCGATCGCCAGAATCTCCGGCATCTCCGCCGCGCACCGCGGCCGACGAATCTCCGAGCTCCTCGACCGTGTGGGCCTTGCCTCCGCGCGGAAGAGGCGCATCGTCCACCTCTCCCTCGGCATGCGGCAGCGCCTCGGTCTCGCGGCCGCCGTGCTCGCCGACCCCGAGGTGCTCATCCTCGATGAGCCGCTCAACGGCCTCGACCCCGAAGGCATCACCTGGCTGCGAACGTTCCTTCAGGACTTCGCCGCCACCGGACGCACCGTCTTCTTCTCCAGCCACCTCCTCTCGGAGATGGAACTCACCGCCGACCACGTCATCATCATCGGCAGAGGCCGGCTCGTCGCCGACGTCTCCTTAGCCGAACTGCGGTCGCACACCCACCGGGGCGTCTCGGTCACTGGACCCGAGCTCGATCCGCTCATCGCGAGCCAGCGTGCCGCCGGGCGCACGGTCACCGTCACCGACGGCGGCACCACAGCACTCATCGCCGGCGCGAGGCCGCGAGACGTCCACCGCGACAGCATCCGTCTCGAGGTCGAGCTCGACGAGCTGCGCACCGTCGATCCCGGCCTTGAGGACATCTTCCTCCAGCTGACGAACCGTATCGAGCCCGCGACCGAGGAGAGCTGAATGCCGTCCCTGACCCTGCCCGCCTCCGAACCCGCATCCGCAGGACGACTGCGTGACGTCCTCGGCTCCGAATGGGTGAAGTTCCGCAGTCTGCCCACCGCACGACGACTCACCGCAGCCGCCGTCATCCTCGGCACTGTGGCCGCAGCCGTGCTCATCCTCAGTTTTCCCGTCACCCGGGGCACCGCTCTCGCCGACGCCGAAGTGGTCGATGTCCTCTCGGCCAGCGTGCTCGGACTTGACGTCGCCGCCATCGTCCTCGTCGTCCTGGCGTCGTGGTTCGTCGGCATCGAGTTCCGCACAGGAGCGATCACCGAGGCGCTCGTCCGTCTGCCTCGCCGCTCCGTGGTGATCACAGCGAAGGCGGTGGTCGCCGCCGGTGTCTCAGCCGGTGCCGCGCTGCTCACCGCCGCCGCGGTCACCCTCGTCGCCGTCGGGTTCGCCACCGCTGTCACGGGAGCGCCATGGTCAGTCGCCCTCGCCGAGGCGACCGCCCCCGATCATGTCCGTCTCCTTCTCGGCAGCATCCTCATGCCGGTCGAGTTCGCGGTGCTCGCGGTCTTCATCGCCGCAGCCGCCGGTTCTCTGGCCGCCGGGCTGCTGGGAGCCCTCGGGCTCATCGTGGCATCGACGCTGGCGTCGTGGCTGCCATCCGCGCTCGCTGTGCTCGTTCAACCCCTGCTGCCGCTGGCGGCAGTTCACACGATCAGCGGTGCCGCCGAGGTGGGATCGGCCGAGAACCTCGGCGTCGTCCCAGCGGTCGTCGTCCTCGCTGCGTGGGTGGCCGTCGGATGGGCGGTGGCAGCCTGGCGACTGCGTCGTCGGGATTTCTGAGGCTCGCATCGCGGGCCGCTCAGCCCCATCGCGAACGCCGCCCCCGCGCAGGTCGACCTGCTCACCCGTCGCTGTCCTTGTCGAGTTCGCTGAAGGCCTCGACTTCGCGGGGGTGGCCGGCGATGAGGATCTCGTCGTCGGCGTAGACCGTCATGTCCCGGTCGGCGATGTCCCACGTCGACCCGCCGGCGCGCTTGACGGCGACGATCGTCACGCCGTACGCGGCGCGCACGCCGAGGGAGGCCAGCGGCACATCGGAGACCCGGACGGGCGGGGTCGTGCGGGCGAGGACGAAGTCCTCGTCGATGGGCAGGAAGTCGGAGATGTGCCCGCGGATGAGGTGGGCCAACCTCCGACCCATGTCGTTCTCGGGGCGGACGACGTTGCGGATGCCGAGCTGGTGGAGGATCTCCGCGTGCGTCTCGCTGATCGCCTTCGCCCAGATGTGCCGGTTGCCGAGCTTGAGGATGCGCGAAGCGGCGAGGATGCTCGCCTCGAGGTCGCTGCCGATGGCGATGACGACGCGGCTGACGTCATCGATGCCGAGCTGACGCAGCACCTCCTCGTCGGTGGCATCGGCCCGGGAGACGTGCGCGAGCTTGTCGGCGTACTCGGCGACGACGGCCTCGTCGCTGTCGATGCCGATGACGTCGACGCCGTGTTTGGCGAGCTCCATCGCCAGCGAACCCCCGAAGCGGCCGAGGCCGATGACGGCGACGGCACCGGCTTCGGCCATCGGCTTGGCATCGCCGGCGAAGAAGGCCGCCGGACGGGCGAGCCAGGACTTCTCGTTCATATCAGTGTCCTTTCACGTGGTCACAGTTCACTGTTGACAGCGCCGGTCAGCCGATGAGCGGGCGCTCCTTGGGCAGTTCGTAGCGGATCGGCCGGGAGCGCAGAGCCAGCGCCGAGGCGACGGTGACAGGTCCGAGGCGACCGAAGATCATCGTGACGATGAGGACGGCCTGGCTGAAGGCGGGCAGCTGCGCGGTGATGCCGGTCGACAGGCCCACGGTGCCGAACGCGGAGACGACCTCGAAGAGGATCCGGTCGAAGCGCAGGTCCGGGGCGTTGAGCATGATCGCCATCGTCGAGACGACGATGAGGCCGAGGGCGAGGACGATGACCGTCGTCGCCTGACGGTGCACCGAACGGGAGACCCGGCGGCCGAAGAGGTTGACCGCCCGGCCGCCGCTGACCTCGGTCCACGTCATCGCGGCGAGGACGACGAAGGTCGTGATCTTCACGCCGCCGGCGGTGCCGGCGGGACCGCCGCCGATGAACATGAGGATGTCCATGCCGAACCACGACGCCGGGTGCATCTGAGAGATGTCGATCGAGTTGAAGCCGGCGGTGCGGGTGATCGTCGACTGAAACGACGCCGCCTGGATCTTCCCCCACCAGTCGAGGGCACCGAGCGTGGCCGGGTTGGTCCATTCGATCGCGGCGATGAAGACGGTGCCCGTGAGAAGGAGGATCGGGGTGACGACGACGACCGCACGCGTCGTCATGTTCCACGTCAGTGGGAAGCGGTACTTGCGGAAGAGCTCGATGAGGACGGGATAGCCGAGCCCGCCGAGGATGACGGCGAGCGCGATCGGACCGGTGACGAACGGGTCGGCGACGTAGGCCATGAGACTGTCGGCGTTGAGACCGAAACCGGCGTTGTTGAACGCGGAGATCGAATGGAAGATCGCACTCCACACTGCCTCGCCGACGGGGTCGCCGTAGAAGAACCGGAACCGCAGGTAGAGGAGGACGGCGACGATCGCCTCGGTGGTGAGGGTGAGCGCGATGATGCGCAGGACCATCGGCTTGATTCCGCCGATCCCCGAGCTCTTCGTCTCCGAGGCCACCGACTGGCGCAGGCGCAGGCCTGCCCGGCCTGCGACGACGAGGGCGAGCAGCGTCGTGAGGAGGAGGACGCCGAGGCCGCCGACCTGGATGAGGCTGAGGATGACGATCTGGCCGAAGAACGTGAAGTCCTGACCGGTGTCGAGGACGACGAGCCCGGTGACGCTGAGCGCCGAGGTGGCGGTGAAGAGTCCGGACAGCAGGGAGATCCCGCCCGGCGCCACGGTCGCGGCGGGGGTCATGAGCAGACCGGTCCCGACGACCAACGCCGTCAGGTAACCCAGCACCACGCGGACGATTGCATTTCGATGTGTGCTCTGCACAGAGGAAATCTAGCACCTGCCTCGATCAGGCCCCGAAATCCCTCAACTACCACCGAGTAAACTCCCAGAATCCTGTTACTGTGCATGTACCCACGGGGACGGGCAAGGGCCGCTGTCGGCCACCTCGGCGGGGTCAGCGGCACACGATGAGGGAGACGCCATGAGCACTCAGCAGGCAGAGACGGACGACCGGGGCCACGGCTTCGTCAAGGCGCTCGGCACCGTCGACGCCCTGTTCATCGGCTTCGGCGCGATGATCGGCTTCGGCTGGGTGGTCCTCACCGGGGAATGGCTGACCGGGGCGGGGACCCTGGGGGCGATCCTCGCGTTCGCCGTCGGCGGCATCATCATGTGCTTCGTCGGCACCGTGTACTCCGAACTCGTCGCCGCGATGCCGCACGCCGGCGGCGAGCACAACTACCTCATCCGGGCGATGGGCCCGAAGATCTCCCTCTTCGGCTCGTGGGCGATCACCGGCGGATACATCAGCGTCGTCATGTTCGAAGCCGTCGCCGTGCCGAGGACCGCGCTCTACCTCTTCCCCGACCTCGAGTACATCAAGCTGTGGACGATCGCCGACACCGACGTCTACCTCACGTGGGCCCTCATCGGCACGGTCACCGCGATCGTCATCGCGTGGATCAACATCCGCGGCGTGCGGCTGGCCTCCCTGGTCCAGACCTTCGTCGTCTCGTTCCTCATCATCGTCGCCCTCCTCCTGCTCACCGGCGGCCTCGTCGGCGGTGACCCGGCGAACACCGAGCCGCTCTTCACCGGCGGTGCGGCCGGGTTCATCGGCGTCGTCGCCGTCGTCCCGTTCCTCTTCGTCGGCTTCGACGTCATTCCGCAGTCGGCGGAGGAGATCAACCTGCCGGCGCGGAAGATCGGCAAGATCGTCGTCATCTCGGTGCTCATGGCGATCGCCTTCTACATCGTCATCATCTGGATGACCTCGCTCGCGATCCCCGCCTCCGAGCTCACCGCCCACGACCTCGTCACCGCCGATGCGCTCTCGGCGATGTTCGGCTCGGACGTCTGGGGCAAGATCGTCATCGCCGGCGGCCTTGCCGGCATCATCACCTCGTGGAACGCGTTCCTCATGGGATCCTCGCGGCTGATGTGGGCGATGGCTGTGGCCGGGATGATCCCCGCATGGTTCGGCAAGCTCCACCCGAAGTACCGCACCCCGGTCAACTCGATCATCTTCATCGGCATCCTCTCCGCGCTCGCTCCGTTCCTCGGCGCCGCGGCGCTGGGCTGGATCGTCGACGCCGGGTCGCCGGCGATCGTCATCGCCTACTTCCTCGTGAGCATCGCCTTCATCGTCCTGCGGAAGAACGAACCCGACATGGCCCGTCCGCTGCGCATCGGCGGGGCCGGGGGCGGCGGTATGGTCATCGGCGTCATCGCGGCCGTCCTCACGCTCGTCCTCTTCATCCTCTACATTCCCATCACCCCGTTCTCCGCGCAGCTCGCCTGGCAGTCGTGGGCGATGTTCGCCGCCTGGCTCCTCGTCGGCATCATCTTCATGCTCCGCCTCCCCGGCGGGGTCAAGGCCGGCCCCAACGCCGAGGCGGAACTCCTCGCCAAGGTCAAGTCCCGGTCCCAGCGGCGGTGAGTCCGACGGGTTCCGGTGAGTCCGGCGAGCTGGGTACGTCGGGCGCCGAGGCGGCGGGTCGGCCGGGCGCCGAGGCGGTGGGTCGGCCGGGCGCCGAGGCGGGCGCATGAGATCGCGGATGGCGGAGCGGATGATTCGGATCCTCGATCGGGCAACCCCCGCCCTCGACCGTCTCAACGACCGGTTCCCCTGGAGCCACAACGACCACTTCCATCCCTGGATCCGTGCGAATCTGCCCGCCCGCAGGCGCGGGGCGATCGACCTGGGATGCGGGCAGGGTGAACTCCTCGCCCAGCTCGCCGAGGAGTTCCGGCACGTCCACGGCACCGACACCTCTGCGCAGATGCGCGCCGATGCGCGGGCTCGCTGTGTGGGGCTGGACAACGTCGTCGTCGACGATGCGCAGCTTCCCGATCTCGGCCCGGAAACGGAGCCCGAGCCGGTCGACCTGGTGACGATGGTCGCCGCCCTCCACCACGTCGATGTCGACGAGACCCTCGCCGAGGCGGCCCGCCTCCTCTCCCCCGGCGGTCGGCTCCTCGTCGTCGGCCTCGCGCTCTCGGCCACGCCCCGCGACTACCTGTGGGAGGGGATCTCGGCGGTGACGAATCCGGTCATCGGGATCGCGAAGAACATCCCGCCTCGGCGAGGGGATCTGCGGCGGCCCGGATCCGCTGGGGGCCAACCCGATCCGTTCCCCGTCACCGATCCGACGACGACGTTCGACCAGGTCGCCGAGGCGGCCCGCCGTCACCTGCCCGGCGCGGACTTCCGGCATCGGGTGGGGTTCCGATACACGCTCGCGTGGACGAAGCCCGCCCGGTGAGGCACCGGCACCCGCAGCAGCAAATCCTCCCCGTGCAACAGGAGGATTCGGCACTAAGGGTGCGGGGTGCCGAGCCGCGGGGGCGATTTAAGCGTCCGGGTGCGGAGTGCCGCTAAGGGTAGGACGTGTCGCTGCGGGTGCGCACTGCCACGAACCCGTCCGGACATGCGAACGCGGCCACCGGCTTCTCGCACAGTGACCGCGCCCGGATCGGAGGGCGGCTTCTCAGATGGCCGCGTCGAGGCCCTTGACCTTGAGTCGCTCCCGCTGGTTGGGGTTGACGCTCGGGCGGAACGGCATCTCCACCACCTCGGCGCGCACGGGCTCACCGGGAGTGTCCGCGTACGGCTCGGGCAGATGCACCCAGAACTCGGTGCCGAGCTCGGCCTGCGCGACGGGGACGTGGGCCATCGCGATGTTCGACTCGAGCTCCGGCGAGTACCACGGCGAGGTCACGTAGCCGACAGCCTCACCGTCCGGAGTGTCGCTGACGAGCCAGAAGTCCGGCGCGTAGTCGGTGATCGGTTTGCCGCCGACGACGAGCCCGACGAGCTGCGTCTTGTACGGCGGCTTGCCTGCTTCGATCTCGGAACGGACCTGTTCGAGCCTCTCCTTGCCGATGTAGTCGGCCTCCTTCTTCCGCGGCACCTGATAGCCGAGGTTGACCTGGAACGGATAGGTCTCGAAGTCCATGTCCTGGCCCCACGAGAGGATGCCTGCGGCGATCCGCCTGTGGTGGCTCGGCGCGACGACCCGGAGGTTGTAGGGCACGCCGGCGGCGAGCACGGCATTCCACATGTCCTCGGCGTACTTCGTCGCATCCTTGAGGTAGATCTCATACCCCTTCTCACCGGTGAACCCGGTCTGGGAGATGATGACGTCGTGACCGCCGACCTGGGCGTCCATGAGCCCGTAGCTCGGCAGCTCACGCGCCTCCTCGCCGACGAGGTCGGCGATGACGTCGACGGACTTCGGTCCCTGCACCTGCACCGGCGCGACATCGATCTCCCGGATCGTCACGTCGAACTTCTTGCCGACGTTGACGCCCTGGAGCCAGAGCATGAGATCGGAGTCGGAGAGGCTGAACCAGAACTCGTCGACCGCCACGCGCAGGAGGATCGGGTCGTTGAGGATCCCTCCCGCCTCGTTGCACAGGATGACGTACCGGGCCCGCATCACCGGGATCTTCGTCGCATCCCGGGTGATGACGTAGTCGACGAACGCTTCGGCGTCGGGTCCCTTGACTTGGATCTGCCGCTCGACGGCGACATTCCACAGGGTGACGTCATTGACGAGGGGCTGGTACTCGGCCATCATTCCGCCCTCTTCACGAGGGATGTAGCCGCGCGGGTGGTACATGCGGTTGTAGATCGAGGCCCTCCAGCAGCCCTGCTGCATGGACAGCTCCCAGTACGGGGACTTGCGCACCCGGGTGTCGATGAGCATTTCCACTGGGGTCGGGCCGGACTGTCTCAGGTTGATCGGGACGGCTCTGTCGCTCTGATCAACGGATGGAACGTTATTGTCCATGGTGTTCCCCCTGCATACACAGTTCTATATTATGGAACTCAATTCCCATATTATGGGTGGTTTGAGTGTAGAATCGACGGCACAGAAGACGCAAGGACATCCGGCCGGAAATTTCAGCCGGGGGATCGCAACCGATCTTCACCACACGTTGCCTTGCTGGAAGGAGACACCGTTGTCTGCCTCTGCACTGCGCTCGCTGCTCACTTCCGCGCGCTACGAGATCCTGCCGACCTCAGGCATCATCGACCGCATCACCGACCACGTCGCCCCAGGTCGGACGATCACCGTCACCGCATCGACCGGGCTCGGCCTCGATGCGACCCTGTCCACGGCCGAGCAGCTCCAGGCCCTCGGCTACGACGCCGTCCCCCACATCGCCGCCCGCATGGTCCAAGGACGGACCGAGCTGACGGAGATCATCGACCGCATCGGACACGCCGGGATCGACACGATCTTCGTCCCCGCCGGCGACGCCACCCCACCGGCCGGCGGATATGCGAGCGCCCTCGACCTCCTCGTCGACCTCACGAGCATGGCGCCCCCGATCTCACGGATCGGGGTGAGCGCGTACCCCGAATCGCACCCGCTCATCCCCGACGACGTCACCGTCCAGGCGATGTGGGACAAACGCGACTACGCAACCCACATCGTCTCCAACCTCTGCTTCGATCCCGGGGTCGTGAGCACGTGGCTCGCCCGCGTCCGCGCCCGCGGCATCGAACTGCCCCTCATCCTCGGCATCCCCGGCAAGGTCGAGCTCGCCAAGCTCGCCAAGGTCGCCGCGAAGATCGGCGTCGGTGAGTCGACGCGCTTCCTCCGCAAGAACACCGGAACCTTCACCCGCATGGCTCGGCCCGGCGGCTACAACCCGCGGAAGTTCCTCGACCGCCTCTCCCCTGTCCTCGCCGACCCGTACATGGACGTCTCCGGCCTCCACATCTACACGTTCAACCAGGTCAAGGACACCGAGGCGTGGCGGCGCAAGCAGCTCGAGCTCCTCGGGGACCCCGACTCCTCGTCGTTCGTCTCCTGACCCGGTTCGCCTCCGCTGCCCCACCTCGCCGAGGGGGTCGTCTCGCACCCGTCCACCGCGGTTCTTCGCTCAGCTGTCACACTTTTCGTGCCCCATCCGACATCTCTGGTGCCGGGTGCGCGAGTGTGCCCGACAGACCGACACCAACGAACCGAAGGGAATCCCATGACCCGCATCAGCCTCGACCAGGTCAACCAGAAGGCGTACGCCGCCGTGGCGCGGATGGACACGTACTGCCGGGAGGCGCTCGGCGCCGAACTCTACGACCTCATCAAACTGCGCGCCTCGATCGTCAACGGCTGCGGCTTCTGCGTCGACATGCACTCGACCGACCTCGCCGCCCTCGGCGTTCCGGCGCGGACCATCAACGCCGTCGCCGCGTGGGAGCACACCGGCGCGATCTTCGACGACCGCCAGCGCAGCGTCTTCGCCCTCACTGATGCGGTGACCAGGATAAGCCCCGACAGCGTCACCGACGAGATCTGGGAGGGCGTCGCCGCGCACTTCGAACCCGAGGCGCTCGGCGACCTCCTCATGGCGATCTCGACGATCAATGTGTGGAACCGGCTGGCGATCTCGACCGAGACGGTCCCCGTCGTCGACGCCGAATCCGCGCAGCCCCGGTGATGTCCCGCCGAGGTGGTCTACATTGATGTCCGTGGACATCACCGACACCCGGTCGCCGGCGACCGTGGCCTGGGAGGAGAGCCGGGGGCGCCTCTTCGGCATCGCCTACCGCATGCTCGGCGACGTCGGCCATGCCGAGGACGTCGTCTCCGAGGTCGGCATGGCAGCGATCGTCGAGGAGCGCGACTCCCCTGAGCGCGTGCGCTCGTGGCCGGCGTGGCTGACGACCGTGGGCGTGCGCAAGTCGATCGACCGCGCCCGGCACCTCGCGAGCATCCGCGAGGACTACCCCGGCCCGTGGCTGCCCGAGCCCATCGCCACCGACCAGCTCCCCGAGGAGGCCGTGGCCAACCGCGAGCTGCTCTCGATCACGCTGCTCCACCTGGCCGAACAGCTCGCCCCGGAGTCCCGCGCGGCCCTCGTCCTCTCCAGGGCCTTCGCGATGCCCGCCGAGGAGGTCGGCCGGATCCTCGGCAAGTCCCCGGCCGCGGTGCGGCAGCTGATCTCCCGTGCCGCACGTCGCCTCGACCTCGACCGCGAGGTCTCGCGGCCGGCGGACCCGGCGGCGCTGCGGCGCCTCGTCGACGCCATCCACAGCGCCGATCTCGAGGCCACGCTGCGGGCACTGCTCGCCGATGACGCGGTGTACTGGAGCGACGGCGGCGGGAAGGTGCCGAGCGCGTTCAACCCGATCTTCGGCGCCGAGAAGATCGTCCGTTTCCTCGCCGGGGTGCTCACCCCCGAACTCCTCGACGGCGACCACTTCTCGAGGTTCCTTGAGGTCAACGGCGGTCTCGGTCTCGCGGTCGTCCACGAGGATCAGGTGCGGGTGCTCGAGATCGAACTCGGGACGGGCGGCCTCATCCGCGGGATGCGCCAGGTGAACAATCCGGACAAGCTCGACCACCTCGGCGAGGGGTGAGGGAGACCTACCGGCTGCTGACCTTGCGTTTGAGGCTGCGGGAGAGCAGACCGGATTCGGCGACGAGGAGTTCGCCGAACCGGTCGTGGTTCTCGGCGATGCGCATCGTCGGTCCGGAGATGCCGACGGCCGCGACGACCTGGTCGTCGGTGCCGAACACGGGCGCGGCAAGCGCATCGAGGCCCGGTTCGAACTCCTCGTGGACGACGGCGAAGCCCCGGTCGCGCACCTCGGCGAGGTCGGACATGAGCTCCCTGCGCGACCCCAGCGTCCGCTGGGTGAGGCGTTCGAGCCGGCCGGTGGGCACGGGAATGGCGCCGAACGCATACATCACCTTCCCCAGCGCCGAGGCGTGCGCGGGCACGGTGACGTCGGCCCAGTTCGTCGCCCCGAGGACGAAGGTCGAATCGACCTGCGCGACCTGGACGACCGCGTTCGAGCTCGGCACGGCGAGGTTGACGGTCTCCCCCGTCTCCTCGCTCACCCGCTGGAGGATCGGGTCGGCGGCGGCGACGAGGGTCTCGACCCGGTCGAAGCGGGAGGCGTACGTCGCGAAGAGGGATCCCCCGCGGTAGAGGCCGGCGGAGTTGCGTTCGACGAGGCCGTTGCGCTCGAGCGCGGACAGCAGCCGCGAGACCGTCGATCGGGCCAGCGACGTCGCCTCGACGACGTCGGTGTACGAGATCGGCTCGTCCGCGGTGACGACGAGGGAGAGGATCTCTGCCGCCCGGTCGATCGACTGCGTCCCATTGCTCATACTGCTCAGCTCCGTCGGGGAAAGTTCAGCCGTCCGCGCCTCAGCGCTCCGGCGCCCCTCACCCTACCGCACCGTCCGGACGGGGCGGGTCGTGGTCGTCATCGGTCGAGACCTGCGATCACCTCGGCGGTGTCGTCCCCGATCCGCGGTGCCCGCCGAGGCGACCGCCCGGTCCCAGCGCCTGCGAACCGGGGCGCGGGGGCGGGCTGGTCGACGCCGTCGGCGTCGGGGGCGAAGAGCCCGCGCGCGACGTTGTGGGCATCGGCCTTCGCCTCGGCCATCGTGAGGACAGGTTCGACGCACGCGTCACGGTCGGCGAAGAGGGTCTCGAGTTCGGTCAGGGAGCGCGCAGCGATCGCCGGGGCGATGATCGCGCGCAGGGCCGGCCAGTGCTGCGGCTGCCAGTGGTCGAGGGACTCGAGCGGTTCGGGAAGCTCGTCCTCGAGGCCGAGAGCTCGGACGAACTCGTTGAAGAAGGGCCGCTCGATGCACGCGACGGAGAGGTGGCGACCGTCGGCGGTGGGATAGACGTCGTAGAACGGGGCCCCGGAGTCGAGGAGGTTGTGGCCCCGGGCGTCGTGGCGCCACAGGCCCATCGCGGCGAAGCCGTGCATCATCGCATAGAGGAGGTTCGCGCCGTCGATCATCGCCGCATCGACGACCGTGCCCTCCCCGCTCACCCGGGCCCGGGTGAGTCCCGAGAGGACGCCGACGACGAGGAGCATGCCCCCGCCCCCGAAGTCGCCGAGGAGGTTGGCCGGGAACTGGGGCGGACCGTCCGCGCGCCCGAGCTGCGCGAGCAGACCGGTCGAGGCGATGTAGCCGAGGTCGTGGCCGGCCTTCTGCGACTTCGGCCCGTCCTGCCCGTAGCCGGTGATGCGCCCGTAGACGAGGGCGGGGTTGAGGGCCTGGAGGTCGTCCGGTCCGAGGCCGAGGCGCTCCGCGGCCCCGGGTCGGAAGCCCTCGATGACGATGTCCGAACGCCCAGCGATGGCCCGGGCGAGCGCGATTCCCTCAGACGTCTTGAGGTCGGCGATCACGGACTTCTTGCCACGGTCGAGGACGGGGTTCATCGCCTCCCCCGTGGCCTGGGGCGGGTCGAGGCGGATGACCTCGGCACCGAGGTCGGCGAGCATCATCGTCGCGAACGGACCCGGCCCGATGCCGCCGAGGTCGAGGACGCGGACCCCGTCGAGCATCCCCGGGGCAGTCCGGTCGCTCGCCGAAAAGCTCGAGTCACTCCCCGGGGCAGCCGACTCCGTCGCCGAGGCGGTCGGGTCGCTCGCAGTCCCGGGCGCGCTCGTCGCGCCCGTCTCCGGTGGCATCGTCATCGATTTCCCTTTCCTCGGCCCATCCTGATTTACTGTAGAACGTTCGATCAGTTCCGACAACGGAAGCGGTGCGGCGTGAAGACATTCGAGTACTCTCCCGAGGTGCGCTGGTCCGACCAGGATCTGCTCGGCCACGTCAACAACGCACGGATGATCACGCTCATCGAGGAGTGCCGCGTGCGCTGGCTCCACGAGGAGAAGGCCACCCACATCACCGGCGGCGGACTCCTCGTCGCCCACCAGTCGATCGACTACCTCATCCCCGTCATGTACGGCCCCGAACTCAGGCTCACGGTGAGCGTCAAGCGCATCGGCACCTCGTCGTTCACGGTGAATACGATCGGCGAGCAGAGCGGGAGGAAGGTCTTCGACTCCGACGTCGTCCTCGTCCACATCGACCGTCGGACCGGGCGCCCGACCCCGCTCACCGATGAGATCCGCGCCGTCTTCGAGCCCTACCTCGCGATCGAGGACGGCCTGAGCGAATAGGGCACGTCTACCCCAGCGAAACCCGGAGGCAAACCCCGAAGGCAAACCCTGCCGGCGCACCCCGCCGAGGATGGCCGTTTCGTTCATGCCCGCACCGGTTCCCCGCCCTAGGCTGAGGCCATGAAACTCGACGCGATCTCGATCGTCACCGCAGACATGGCCCGGGCAGTGGATTTCTACACCGCGCTCGGCCTCGACCTCACCGACGGCGGGCCGGAGGCTCCGCATACGGAGTTCTCGACCGGCACCATCCGCCTCCTCCTCGACACCGAGGCCGTCATGCTGAGCATCGACCCGGCATGGACACGGCCGACCGGTGGACATGTCATGGCCCTGGCCTTCGACTGCTCCAGCGCCGAGGCGGTCGATGCGACGTTCGTCCAGCTCACATCGCCGGGGGCTGGGTCCGCCCCGGTCGCTCAACCCGTGAAGGAACCGTGGGATGCCTTCTGGGGTCAGCGCTACGCCGTCATCGCCGACCCGGACGGCAACACGGTCGACCTCTTCGCCGCCCTGAGCTGAACGGCGTCACCGCCGACCGGATCATCGCCCCAGCAGCGCCCGCTCCTCGCGGTCCTCGCGCAGCAGGTCGACGACGCCGTGGCCGGCGAGCGCCGTGAGCGCGGAGATCTCGAGCGCGGGGTCCGCGAGCGGGGAGACGAGCTTCAGCGCGGCCGGTGCTCCGTCGGCCGTGCGCACGGGGAGCACAATGCTGGTGCCTCCGCACCAGAGGTCCCCGTCGGCCGTGAGGTCCCAGCGCTCCAGCACGCGGGCGGCCTGTTCGGGGGCGGCGTCCAGCCAGGGGCCCGTCGAGCGGTCCTGGTGGAGGAGGCGCCGCCGGAAGGCGCCGGGGAGCTGGAGGAATCGGGCCATCTCGACAATCATCGCAGGCTCCGTGCGGGTGGGGCGTCGCGACGGCTCGAACCGGCCTGCGAGACTTGTGCGGTGATGCCCTTCCTGCTGCTCGCCGTCGCCGCGGTGCTGCTCGCCCTGGTGATCAGCGTGTACGTCATCCGGCGCAGGCTGGGTCGCAGCGTGAGGGCCCGTCGATGGATGGGCGACGGGATGTTCCCGCGCACCTCGCAGGAACGGATGACGGTGCTGGGATGGCCTGCTCTCGCCGGCCTCTGCCTGTGCTTCGCCCTGGCGGCGCTCCCTGTCGCCGACGGGACGCTCCGCCTCCCGGCGGCGCTGCTCTCGATCCCGTTCTTCCTCGCACTGCTGGTCACGCAGATCTCGGCCGTCCCGCTGCCGGAGGCGTGGTACCCGGGCTGGGCGCGGGAGCTGAAGCGCCTGTGACGGGAGGCTCGCGCGAAGGCGGGGCTCCGCCGGGTCTGACGGCGTTCGCACACCACGTCGATGTCGCGACCTGACCTGCGGTGGGCCCGGAGGGGATCGAACCCTCGACCCGCGGATTAAGAGTCCGTCAGAGCATCGGCCGCAGAGCGTGTACAAGCAGGTCAGTGGGCTCGTACTGCTACCCGAAGCGCGACGGTCACCATCGCGTCGCTGTCAGCGCTGCTGTCAAGAGGTGTTCGAGACGAGTCGGCATCTGTTCCTTGGGATATTGTCTCCAGAAGCCCTGGTCACGCGTGCGCTCGGCTTTCCTCAACCTTGGACTGGAATGTCGAGTGGCTCGCGGGACAGCAAGCTGCCGATGAGCTCCTCGATGCGGGTGCGGATCTCGTCGCGCACCGGGCGGACTTCCGCGAAGCCCTTGCCGGCTGGGTCCTCGAGTTTCCAGTCCTCGTACCGCTTGCCGGGGTAGTAGGGGCAGGCGTCGCCGCATCCCATGGTGATGACCACGTCGGAGGCCTGGACGGGTTCGGGGGTGAGGATCTTCGGCTTCTGGTGGGAGATGTCGATGCCGACCTCCGCCATGGCCTTCACCGCTGCGGGGTTGATCGAGCTGGCGGGCGCAGACCCGGCGGAGCGGACCTCGATGCGGTCCCCGGCGAGCTCCCTCAGCCACCCGGCTGCCATCTGGGATCGACCGGCGTTGTGGACACAGACGAACAAGTCGCTGGGATGAGCGGTCATGGGAGCCTCCCGACCGGGGGTGAGGTTCAGGCGATGTCGAGGAACGCGCGGAGTTCGGCAAAGGCTGACGGGACGACGGAGTAGTGGGCCCAGCGGCCCTTCTGCTCGCGCGTGAGCAGGCCGGCGTCGACGAGCTTCTTCATGTGGTGGCTGACGGTGGGCTGACTGATGCCGAGCGGATCGGTGAGATCGCATGCGCAGACCGACTCACAGCCCTGGGCGGCGACGTGGGAGAGGAGCCGGAGCCGCGTGGGGTCGGACAGCGCCTTCAGCAGGGAGGCGATCCTCTCGGCGTCGACGGTGTCGACCGGACCCGCGGACAGCGAGCAGCACTCGTCAGAGCCGGTCCTCGCCGCGAATCCGGTGGCTGTGGCGTCGGTCGTCGTGGTCATGCCCTCACCTTACATTGACAGTTATCGATGTGGGACATAGCGTACTCATCGATAACCGTCGATGGAAGGCGCCGAGGTCTGATGAGTACGACCACCAAGGACGTGGAGCAGCCGCGCGTGATGAAGGAGATGTCCTTCCTCGATCGCTGGCTCCCGGTATGGATCCTCGCCGCCATGGCTGTGGGACTCCTGCTGGGGCGGTTCGTCCCCGGCCTGAACACCGCGCTGGAGGCGGTGAAGATCGGGTCCGTGTCCCTGCCCATCGCGATCGGGCTGCTGGTGATGATGTACCCGGTCCTGGCGAAGGTCCGCTACGACGAGACCCGGCGCATCGGCGCGGACCGACGCCTGCTGGTGACTTCGTTGGTGCTGAACTGGATCGTCGGACCGGCCCTCATGTTCGGCCTCGCGTGGATATTCCTTGCCGATCTGCCGGAGTACAGGACCGGCCTGATCATCGTCGGGCTCGCGCGCTGCATCGCGATGGTGCTGATCTGGAACGATCTGGCCTGCGGTGACCGCGAAGCTGCCGCCGTTCTGGTCGCGATCAACTCCGTCTTCCAGGTGATCGCCTTCGGTGCCCTGGGATGGTTCTACCTCCAGGTGCTGCCGTCGTGGCTGGGGCTGGCGACCACGTCGGCCGAGTTCTCGATCGGCGCGATCGTCCTCAGCGTGCTGATCTTCCTCGGGATCCCCCTGGTCGCAGGGTTCCTGACCCGCGTCCTCGGGGAGAAGGCGAAGGGTCGGGCCTGGTACGAGGAGCGGTTCCTCCCGAAGATCGGCCCCTGGGCGCTGTACGGGCTGCTGTTCACCATCGTGCTGCTGTTCGCCCTCCAGGGCGACGCGATCCTCTCCGCCCCGGGAGACGTGGCCCGCATCGCTCTGCCGCTGCTGGTCTACTTCGTGGTCATGTTCCTGGGGTCCTTCCTGCTCGGACGGGCGATCGGCCTGAACTACGCCAAGTCCACGACCGTCGCGTTCACCGCCTCGGGCAACAACTTCGAGCTCGCCATCGCCGTCGCCATCGGCACCTTCGGCGTCACCTCCGGCCAGGCCCTCGCCGGCGTCGTCGGCCCCCTGATCGAGGTCCCGGTCCTCGTCGCCCTCGTCTACGTCGCTCTCGCGATGGGCCGCCGGCTCTTCCCCGGCGACGCGACCGTTCCCACCCGATGAACCAGCAGAGAGATCGAGTCACCATGACCGCGAAACGCCCCGCAGTCCTGTTCGTGTGCGTGAAGAACGGCGGCAAGTCCCAGATGGCGGCCGCCCTCATGCGCCATCACGCCGGAGATGCCGTCGAGGTGCACTCCGCCGGCACCCGCCCCGGCACCGCCATCAATGCCCAGTCCGCGGAGGCGATCGCCGAGGTCGGCGCGGACATGTCCTCTGCCGTCCCGCAGCTGGTGACCCCCGAGCTGCTGCGCAGCGTCGATCACGTGATCGCCATCGGCGGCGAAGCCGTCATCGAACCCGTCGAGGGAATGACCGCGCCGGTCACCACCTGGCACACTGATGAGCCCTCCCAGCGGGGCATCGAAGGGATGGAGCGCATGCGCCTGGTGCGGGACGACATCGACGCCCGCGTCCGTGCACTCCTGAACGACCTCACCCCTACCGCGAACTGACCTCGCCCGCAGCGACACGGCCCGACGTCGCCACCGCATCGAACTCGCCTCCCTGGTCGTCATCGACCCTGGTCCCATCGGCCCGGCCGCTGCCGCCCACCTCTGAGAACGCGGCTCTCGGCTCCTTGCCCCGGATGCCGGACCAGTCAATAGAGCGGCGCCTACCAGCGCCTCCGCCTGGGCACTCGCGCAGGCGAGACCGCGCTTCGACACCGATGGGTCGCCGACATGGTTCTCGCGCCGTGTACACCCTGCTCGTCCCGCGGACGCAGCCAGCAGGCACTCCCCGCCATACGGGCCGGGCGTGCGACCAAGTTCCCGTCGACTCCCCACAGGACGCGGCCATGCCGCCGACGACAGGCTTCGACCAGGGTGGGCCCGGAGGGGATCGAACCCTCGACCCGCGCATTAAAAGTCCGTCTCGACACCCAGTGTGAGGCACGTTGTACCAGGTCAGCGCCCCAATTCCTCCCAACTGCTCCCACTCGGCTCCGCCGCGTTGCTGTCAACCTTGCTGTCAGCTCGTACAGACTCAGCTAGTCGACGACAACCCAACGCTCTGTTACCCAAAATGGTGGCGCCACGCCATAAGATAGAGCTACCGGCGTACGAAAACTGCCCCAGAGGCGCAGACAAATAGGAGACCATTTAACAATGAGGTTAGAAGCTATCCGACTTGAGCGCTTCCGCGGCTACGTCGACAGTGACTGGATTGCAATCGCCGATCTTACCACTTTTGTAGGCAGGAACGATGCCGGGAAGTCAACAATTCTAGAAGGTCTCGACATATTCTTTGGGGGAGACACTGTCAAGCCTGACAGGTCTGACCTCAATGTACACACCACGGAGAACTCTTTTACGATATCTTGCCGCTTTTCCAATATCCCCGAGCAACTCACTCTCGACTCTCAAGCACCAACAACTCTCGGTGGCGAATATCTTCTTAACGATGCGGGCCAATTGGAGCTAGTGAAAGTGTTCAGCGCGACTTCCGCGAAGCCGAAAGAGGAAGTGTTCGCAAACTGCATACATCCCTCGAATGAGAAGTTGAACAACCTCCTCGAGCTCTCCAATGCGCAGCTCAAGGCGCTTGCAAAGGAGCTACTCGACGAGCAGACCTTCAATGCAGTCAAGAAAAGCAACAATCCCGAGATCCGTCGAGCCCTTTGGCGGTCAACCGAGATCCACACTAAATCGCGTCTAATCCCCCTAACAAAAGAAGATGCAAAAAAGATCTGGGGAAACATCTCCGCGCACCTTCCGGCGTTCGCGCTATTTCAGTCTGACCGCAAGAGCACAGACGCCGACTCGGAAGTGCAAGAGCCGATGAAGCTTGCGATCGCCGCGGCCCTCGCGGATGAAAAGATCGCATCGCTTCTGGAGCAGGTAACCACGGCTGTTCGAAGTCACGCCGTACTGCTCGCCAACCGCACACATGAAGCACTACAAGAAATCGACTCCTCCCTTGCAGAGGATCTTGTGCCTGAATTTAAAAACGACCCAAAGTGGGCTAGCCTATTTAGCGTATCGCTCCAGGGTGACACGGGTATCCCGATCAACAAGCGCGGTTCCGGTGTCCGCCGCTTGGTGCTTGTCAGCTTCTTTAAGGCAGAAGCCTCTCGTCGCGGAGAGGAGAGCGGCAAAAGCAACGTGATTTACGCCCTCGAGGAACCGGAAACTTCACAGCATCCCCACAACCAAAAGGTGCTACTCGACTCCTTTAAGAGCATGTCCGAGCGAGGCGGTACGCAAATCATCCTCACGTCGCATAGCCCCGGCTTTGTGGGCGACCTTCCAGCCGAGTCGTTGCGCCATGTTCGCAAAGACTCAGCTACTAAGGTGCCCCAGGTGCAAATGGGAGACGAAAGCACTTGGGAGGAGATCGCCGAAGAGCTGGGGGTGCAGCCAGACAATCGCGTTCGCGTCTTGATCTGCGTTGAAGGTAAACATGACGTTACAGCATTGCAGAACTTTTCGCGGCTCTTGCACAGTCATGACCCCATATCCTACCCAGACCTCAGTAGCGATCCTCGCTTCGCTTTCGTACCCCTTGGCGGCAGCTCACTTACGCAGTGGGTTTCTAAGCATTATCTCAGGGGGTTCGGGCGCCCAGAGTTTCACCTTTACGACAACGATAACCCCGAATATAAGGTAGCGGCCGACGAGGTGAACCGCCGAAGTGACGGCTCTCTGGGGCTACTCACAGGCAAGCTAATGATGGAGAATTACATTCACCCTGAAGCAATTTTCGCGGCACTACAAGTCCGGGTAAAGATCGCCAATGATAGCGACGTTCCGCAACTCGTTTCGGATGCACGAACGGCGGATCCCTCCCTCACTCCGCTAAGCAAGAAGAATGTCAAGGAGCACTTGAACAACCGAGCCATATCACTCATGTCGATGGGCCAGCTGGATGAGTCTGATCCTGACGGACACGTCAAGTCTTGGATGCGTCAGCTCACCGCGATGCTCGACGCATAGGCAGTGCATTATGCGCCCGACTTACTGGCGGCACGTCGGGAACGCCACTACGAGCCCACGATCGACGGAGAGACCGGAAGGAGGACCGCAGCGAAGCGAGGACCGCACTGCCGGTCTCTCCCTCGGCTTGAGCGCTTGACGCCCACTGCATCACACTTCAAGTGACACCTACCCGCGCATCAGTCCCGTCCATTCGGGGGCAGGGGTCGGGTTCAGTGCGCCCCGATGGGCCGTTGATAGAGGCTCACCGAGAAGGTGCGACGACCGTCAGGCGATCCCACGATGGCGTCCCGCACGTAGGTAAACCCGTCGCGCTCATAGAAGCGACGTAATCCCGGATTGCTCGCAGCGCAGTCCAGGCGGAGCCAGTCCATCCCCTGATCGGCCGCGTGCGCCTGCGCCCACCGAAGGAGCTTCGGGCCGAGCTGAGCCCCTCGATACCGCCGTGCCACTGCGAGCCGGTGCACGTAGAGAGCCCTTGCCGATGAGGGGCCCCAGGTGTCCTCATCCGAGCGGGCCACCGCGAGCATCCCGGCTAGACCATCGTCCGCACGGACAACGAACAGATGCCCCCGCTGCACGTCCTCTTCGAGGACTCTGTCGGGGATCGGGTCTTGCCACTGATCGATGGACCGCTCCGCCAGCCAGCGGCGAGCTTCGGCTATGAGCTCCTGCGCCTCGGCCACGTCTGAGGTCAGTCCTTGCTCAACGCGCGCTCCGAGGTCCATCAGCTCACAGTAGCGCCCACCAGTAGGCGTGCCATAAACGGTCCTCTCTGGCGCGCGGGGGCGTGTTCGCCTAGACGGTCCGAGAAGTTCTCACGGGGTCATCGCTGCGCGGACCGCGCCGAGCCACTCGTCGTCGAGAGAGTGGTTCGAGACGGTCGAGGGCCAGGTGTCGAGGTCGTCGTCCTTCCAGCGCGGAATGACGTGCAGGTGGAGGTGCGGCACGGACTGGTCCGAGTCGGGCCCGCTGGCGTTGAGGATGTTCACGCCCCGCGCACCGATGCACTCTTCCATGGCGCGGGCCACTTCCTGAGCAAGCAGCACGACCGCCTGTAGCGACTCAGCAGAGGCATCGTGGATGCCCACGGCATGATCGTTGGGCACGACGAGCGTATGAGCAGGAGACAGCCGACCCTCAGCCAGAGGAAGAAACGCCGAAGCCCTATCTCGCCTCGCGACCCAGTTCGCCTCGCCTTGATCCGCAAGCAGGCCGCAGAACACACACGATGTTGAAGTCATGGCCCAACCCTCTCAGGCACCGCGCCTGGACGGGCGCTTTCGCGCGAGGAAGCCCCTGCGCCATAAACGGTCCGTTTCGGTCCGGCTGCTGTCATGCCCGTGCAGCACAGCACGCACAGCCGCGTTGCTGTCAAAGCTGCTGTCAACGCCGGTCCGGAGGTCTTCCCCTAGAGGAAACTTCTCCGGCCTGACCTGCGGTGGGCCCGGAGGGGATCGAACCCTCGACCCGCGGATTAAAAGTCCGATGCTCTGCCAACTGAGCTACAGGCCCGTGCCCGCCGAGCGGGCCAGCCCATCCTACCGGCGCGTGCAGGCAGGGGCGGCCTCGCCCACGGAGGCCGTGCCTGTCGCAGGCATCGCGTCGACGGCGCGATCGACGATGGGCTCGACGGTCTGCGAGACCGACTCGCTGGCTGTCGCAGCGGGCGCCTTCGAGGCCTTCCGCGCCGGGAACGCGTAGAGGAAACCGGTGACTGGCCGCAGCAGCACGGCTAGCACGCAGACGCCGATGGTCACCGCGTAGTACAGCGCGAACGTCCCCGGCCCGGCGGGCAGGTCGCTGTGCCGGCCGAGCAGCTCGATCACCGGCAGGTGCACCAGATACGGGACGATCGAGTTGCGGCCCAACCACTCCACGGGGCGCAGCGCGCGCAGGCGCGGTAGACGTTGGAGGACGCCCACCACCCCCACGACGGCCAGCAGCACCACGACCTGAGTGAGCACGGGCACCTGCGGCTCGGCGTCGATCCGAGCGGCGTGCAGCGCCCAAGCCGCCGCGACGGCGAGTGCGGGGACCGTCACCGCCCAGGGCACCGACTGACGAGCCAGCAACGGACGCAGCGCGGCGCCCCCGAAGAAGAACACCGCATAGAACACGAACTTGTCCGGGCGCGGCCCGACCATGTCGTGCGCCGCCCCCAGCAGCGGCAGCGCCGTCCACGCCACCACCGAGGCGAGCGCCACCCAGCCGGGATGGATCCGCCTCGTGACCAGCCCGATCACGTAGTAGCAGAACAGCGCGGCGAGGAACCAGGTGTACATCTCGTTCAGCCACCACAGCGGCTCGTCGGCGTGGCCCCAGCCGAGGATCGGCAGCATCACCGCGGACCACAGCAGCCACGGCCACAGCAGGCCGCGGAGCTTCCCGGCGAGGAAGCGGCCGGGCGGGCGGCGCAGGGAGCGGGCCAGCAGCAGACCGGAGGCGAACAGCAGCGCCGGCATCCGGAAGGGGGCCAGTGCCTCGGACAGCTCGACCATCGCCCAGGGCGTGCCGCCGTCCCAGATCTGCTGGACCAGGCGCAGGTGGTGCGCGATCACCAGCAGGATCGCCGTGCCCCGCAGGAGGTCCATCCAGTGCTGACGGGTCGGCTCGCCTGTCGGCGCCGCGGCGCTCGTCGCGGTCTTGGGGCTCGAGAGAGCCCTCGTCCCCGTCGCGGGGGTAGCGGTGCTGCGGGTACTGCCGGTGCTTCCGGTGCTGCTGGTACTGCTCGTCATCGCGGACGAGGCTACGAGCGTGCCGCGCCGAGGGGGTGCACGTCCTCGGCGCGGCGCGTGAAGACCCTGTGCCGATCGGGGCGGAGGCGACGAGCCTCGGGCAGCAGGGGGCGACGAGCCCGTCGGCCCGCCGCCACACCGGGCCCCGAGACCGTCAGCGGGCGGCCTCCTCCTCGCGGGCGTCCTGGTAGTCGCACACGTCCTCGTCGACCCAGACCTCGACGTTCTTGATCTCGGGCAGGTCGGAGGCGAGGAAGATCGGGTCCAGGCCCTGGGCGCGCTGGGCGTTGTAGTGCTTCAGCAGCTTCACCGCCGTGGGGGCCAGCAGCGCGATCACCACGAGGTTGATCAACGCGATGAACACCATCGAGACGCCCGCGATGGTCCAGGCGAGGTCGACCGCGATCACGGAGCCCATCAGCACCAACGCCACGACGGCGACGCCGAAGGCCGCGTGCCAGCCCCGCTTGGAGGTCAGGAAGTGCATGTTCGCCTAGCCGTACGAGAAGTTGCCCAGCACCGAGGTGAAGGCGAGCAGGAACATGATCGCCGCGAGCAGGACCGCGGCCCACGGCCCGAGAGTCGAGGATAGCGACTGCTGGACCATCATCAGTCCCTCACCGCCGGTGGAGACGTCAGGGAAGGAGACCAGCACGATGAACGCGGTGATCGAGCAGATCAGCAGGGTGTCGAAGTAGACGCCGAAGGTCTGGACAAGACCCTGCTTGACCGGGTGGCTGACCGAGGCGGTCGCGGCGACGTTCGGGACCGAGCCCATGCCGGCCTCGTTCGAGAGCATGCCGCGCTGGACGCCGTTGACGATCACGGCGCCGATGCCGCCGCCGATCGCGGCCTGCGGGGACACCGCCTCGGTGACGATCTGGGTGATCACGCGGGGCACCTCGCCCAGGTGCAGGCCGACGATGACGATGCCGATCAGCAGGTAGAGCCCGGCCATGATCGGGACCATGTTCTGGGCGACGGTCGCCACGCGGCGCATGCCGCCGAAGATGATCCCGGCGGTGAGCGCCGCGAGCAGGATCCCGAGCGCCGGCGCGAGCCAGGACAGGCCCTCGGGGTCGGCGTAGAGCGCGACGGCGCCGGTGACCGCATCCACGATGGTGTTGGCCTGCAGCGAGGTGAAGGCGAAGGCGAAGCAGAAGATGAACAGCACTGCGAAGAAGGCGCCGAAGCCGCGCGAGCCGAGGCCGCGGTGGATGTAGAAGGCGGGGCCGCCCTTGTAGGTGTCGTCCGCGCGGGTCTTCCACAGCTGGGCGAGGGTCGACTCGATGAAGCTCGCCGCGCCGGTGAGCACGCACATCACCCACATCCACAGCACCGCGCCGGGGCCGCCGAGGAAGATCGCGCCGGCCACGCCGGAGATGTTGCCGGTGCCCACGCGGGCCGCGGCGGAGACGGAGAAGGCCTGGAAGGCGCTGAGGGACTTCGAGCGCTTCGCGTCGTTGCCGGGGCCCTCGACCTCCTCCTGCACGGGCTTCTGCGCGATCGCGGAGAGCATCGCGGGGATCATCCGCAGCTGCACCACGCCGGTGCGGACGGTGAAGTAGAGGCCGAGGAGGATGACCACGGGCATCCCTGCCCAGGTCCACAGCCAGCCCTCGGCGTTGCCGAGGAACTCGTTGAGGGATTCGAGGGGGTTCATGGGCTCGACGGTAGCGGGAGGGGCGGGCCCTCCCCGGGGTCTCCGCCCGACGGGCAGGGCGCCGGAGTGCTCTAGATCCCCGCGCGCGTAGGCCGTGTCCCAGTGCACGGACACGTGATGCACACCACGTTCAGTCTCGCGGACCCCGGATCCGCGCGCCGACCTGCAGGACAACACCGCAGGTCGCTACACATCAAACGGGGTTGTCGGACAATCCGCGGAGCGGACGCCAGATCGTCACGATTGCGTCACGACACACCGAGGAACCCCCTCCACGGCCCGACCGAGGGGTCCCGATCGACGCGTCACCGGGCTAGCGTGGACGGCGATATGGGCCCGTTGACGACGCACAGCGCAGATAACCCTTCACCTACCGATCAGGCCGCGGGAGACAGCCCCGGCCTTCAGATCCGGCCTCCGTCCCTGGCCGACGGCGCCGCCATGTGGCGCCTGGCCCGCGACAGCGGCACGCTCGACCTGAACACCTCCTACGCCTACCTCCTGCTGGCCCGCGACTTCGCGGCCACCTCCCGCCTCGCCGTGCGGGACGGGGAGGGCGTGGGCTTCGTGCTCGGGTATCTCCGCCCCACCGCGCCCGAGACGCTCTTCGTCTGGCAGATCGCGGTGGACGCCTCCCAGCGCGGCAAGCAGGTCGCCGGCCGCATGCTCGACGCCCTGCTCGAGGACCTCCCGCAGGTGAGGCAGCTCGAGACCACCATCACGGAGGACAACACCGCCTCGCAGCGGCTCTTCGCCTCCTTCGCCCGCCGTCACGGCGCGAGCGAGGAGATCACCGAGCTGATCACCGAGGAGCACTTCCCGGACGCCGGCCACGGCGCGGAGCTGCTCCACACGATCGGCCCCCTGCACGCCGGGAGCTGAGCTCCCCACCCGTCCCCCACCGCCGGGCAGGGGCGCCTTCGCGCGCCCTCCTGCCCTCCGCAGACCACCGCACCACCCCACCCGAGGAGATGGCATGACCACGACCGCCCCGCACGAGACCACCGCGAAGCCCCAGCCGGCCGACCAGGCCGGCGCCCCTGTCGCCGACCCGACCGAGCTCGAGTCCGGCGTCCGCTCCTACTCCCGCGGCTGGCCCGCCGTGTTCACCCACGCCAAGGGCTCCGTGCTGACCGCCGAGGACGGCAAGGAGTACATCGACTTCTTCGCCGGCGCCGGCACCCTGAACTACGGCCACAACCACCCCGAGCTCAAGAAGGTCGTCATCGACCACTACCTCGAGGACCGCGTGGTGCACGGCCTGGACATGTTCACCGACGTGCGCCGCGAGTTCCTCCAGACCTTCGACGAGAAGATCCTGAAGCCCCGCGGCCTGGACTACAAGGTCGCCTTCCCCGGCCCCGGCGGCACCAACGCGGTCGAGGCCGCGCTGAAGCTGGCCCGCAAGGTCACCGGGCGCGAGTCCGTCGTGAGCTTCACCAACGGCTTCCACGGCATGACCCTCGGCGCGCTGTCCGTCACCGGCAACTCGATGAAGCGCGGCGGCGCCGGCATCCCGCTGGTGCACTCCACCCCGATGCCCTTCGACGACTACTTCGGTCAGGTCGTCCCCGACTTCATGTACCTCGAGCGCCTGCTCACCGACGGGGGCTCCGGGCTGAACAAGCCCGCCGCCGTGATCGTCGAGACGGTGCAGGGCGAGGGCGGGATCAACGCCGCCCGCGCCGAGTGGCTGCGCGGCCTCGCGGATCTGTGCAAGGAGCACGAGATCCTGCTGATCGTCGACGACATCCAGATGGGCTGCGGCCGCACCGGCGGGTTCTTCAGCTTCGAGGAGGCCGGGATCGAGCCCGACATGGTCACCCTGTCGAAGTCGATCAGCGGCTACGGCCACCCGCTCGCGCTCACCCTGATCAAGCCCGAGCTGGACATCTGGGAGCCCGGGGAGCACAACGGCACCTTCCGCGGCTTCGGCCCCGCCTTCGCCACCGCCACCAAGGCCATCGAGCTGTTCTGGAGCGATGACGAGCTGCAGCGGTCCACCGAGGCCAAGGGCGCCTACATCGAGTCGCGCTTCAACCGGATCGCCGCCCGTCACGCCGACCACGAGCTCGTGGTCAAGGGCCGCGGTCTCGCCCGCGGCCTGCAGATGCCGAACGGCGAGATCGCCGGCGCGATCGCCGCGCGCTCCTTCGAGGAGGGCCTGCTGGTGGAGACCTCCGGCCCGGACGACGAGGTCGTGAAGCTGCTGCCCGCGCTCACCATTCCCGAGGAGCTGCTCGAGAAGGGCCTGGACATCATCGAGGCCGCCGTCGACGAGGCCCTCGCCGCCGCCTGAGGCTCCACAGCCCGAGGTGCGGCTGCCCGAGGCCGCCGGCGTCGCAGACAGACGCAGCCCAGTCGGTCTCGGTGCCGCACCTCGGGCCCCGCTCCCCGTCGGCCCGTCGCCTCGCGCGGCGGGCCGACGCCCGCGGGCCGCTGTGCGCTCCCGCGGACCACGACCAGAAGATCCCCACCGGAAGGACCACGAAACATGCTCGTCCGCACTCTCGCCGAGGTCGAGGACACCGACGCCGACATCAAGTCGGAGAACTGGCGCTCCAAGCGCATCATCCTGGCCAAGGAGGGCGTGGGCTTCTCCGTCCACGAGACCACTCTCTACGCCGGCACCGAGAGCTTCTTCTGGTACGCCAACCACATCGAGGCCGTCTTCATCACGCAGGGCGAGGGCACCATCGAGGATCTCGCCACCGGTGAGATCCACGAGCTGGCCCCCGGCACGCTGTACCTGCTCAACGACCACGACAAGCACAAGGTGCGCCCCCGCACCGAGATCAAGTGCGTGTGCGTGTTCAACCCGCCCGTGACCGGGCGCGAGGTGCACGACGAGAACGGCGTGTACCCGCTGATCACCGAGGACTGATCCCCGGCGGAGCGTCCGCTCCGCGAAAACCATGGTCAACGGCGTCGGTCGGCGGTACCTTACCCTGCATG
>ENA-OOKA01000102-OOKA01000102.1-human-skin-metagenome-genome-assembly--contig:-NODE-102-length-28334-cov-6.336292_pt1 | contig 28334 bp, 27 predicted proteins | sample MGYA00248825_ERZ500995 | MGnify/ENA primary metagenome ERZ500995 (study PRJEB25958, sample SAMN03398540) | human skin metagenome | study: EMG produced TPA metagenomics assembly of the Human Skin...
AGGTGACCATGACGGTGTCGTCGATGTCGGAGATGATCCCGAACGTCGAGTCCTCCCCGATGATCCGCACCGCCGCGGAGTCGACGAGTGAGCCGTCGGTCCACAGCTCGATCTCCGTCTCCCCCGGGGTGAAATGGCCGGGGATGACCGTGTCGATGATCCCGCCGCGGTCGGAGGTGACCATGTGCTCTTCGTCGTTGATGCGCACCCACGCCGTGTCGTTGGGCAGCGGCACGCTCACGAACGACCGCCAGCCGCGCACGCTCGCCTGCGCGTCGGCCGACGGATGGCCGTCCGGGGTGAGGACGAGTCGGGCGAGGACCCGCACCCAGTCTGTGCCCCCGTACGTGTCGTAGGCGAGCACGGTGCGCTGGTAGTTCTGATCGGTCGCCCGATTCTGGATCCAGCGGTTGAACCGGTCCTCGAGCCGGGCTGCGGTGTGGAGCATGTCGGGCGTGAGGTTGAGCGGTCCCTCGTCGGGCTTCTTCTTGGCCACGGGTGATCCTCCGGCTCGCTGTCGTCAGGGTGTGGTCAGTGCTCTCTGCGACCGCCGGCGCCGATGCGCCGAGGTCGGATCAGATGAAACCGACCTTGTCATAGACTTCGCGCAGTGTCACCTCGGCGATGGCATTCGCCTTCTCCGCTCCGGCGTCGAGGAGGCGCTGCAGCTGGGCCCGGTCCGCGAGGAGCTCGGTGGTGCGTTCGCGCATCGGGGCGAGCGCCTCGACCGCCACCTCGGCGAGGTCGACCTTGAGGTGGCCGTACATCTTCCCCTCGTAGTCGGCGACGATGTCGGCGACGGGGCGACCGGTGAGCGAGGAGTAGATCGTGAGCAGGTTGGACACGCCGGGTTTGGCCTCGGGGTCGAAGCGGATCTCCGTCTCGTCGTCGGTGACGGCGGACTTGATCTTCTTCGTCAGGGCCTTCGGCTCGTCGAGGAGGTCGATGCGCCCGAGCGGGGACGGCAACGACTTCGACATCTTCGCCTCCGGGTTCTGGAGGTCGTAGATCTTCGCCGTCGCCTTGAGGATCTGCGCCTCGGGCACGACGAAGGTCTGCCCGAAGCGGTGGTTGAAGCGCTCGGCGAGGTTGCGGGTGAGTTCGAGGTGCTGACGCTGGTCCTCCCCGACGGGCACCATCTGCGGGTTGTAGAGGAGGATGTCGGCGGCCATGAGCGCCGGATACGTGAGCAGGCCGAGGGAGACATGGCCCTGCTTGGCGGACTTGTCCTTGAACTGCGTCATCCGCGTCGCCTCGCCCATCGAGGTCGTGCACTCGAGCACCCAGCTCAGCCGGGGGTGCGCGGGGACCTGGGACTGGACGAAGATCGTCGACTTCTCCGGGTCGAGGCCGGCGGCGATGAACTGCGCCGCAGTGGTCAGGGTCCGCTCACGCAGTTCGGCGGGATCCTGCTCGACGGTGATCGCGTGCATGTTCGCGATGAAGTAGAAGGCGTCGTGGGACTCCTGATGGGTGACGAACTGCTGCAGGGCTCCGATGTAGTTGCCGAGATGGAGGGAATCCGAGGTGGCCTGGATGCCCGAGACCGTGCGGGGCAGTGAAGGTGTCGTCATGCCTCTATGATGCCTCTGACCTGCTCACCCCCGCCAATCGCGGGCGTGTGTGCGGCCCGTTCCCCACCGTGTCCGTCCCCTCGCCGAGGCGGGGGTGAGATCCGGACCACACCTGCGAGTACACTGGCGATGAAGGACACATGATTCGCCAAGGCGACTCTCAGGATCGGGTTCGCACCCGCTGCCTGCGACGACGCTGATCGACTCGTGACCGGAAGTGCCCCAAGCTCAATGAGGAGGACCGAGTGTCGGTTGAATACGTCAAGACGGAGGAGAGCCTGCCTCCTGTCGCGGTGGTCGAAAGGCCCCGGTGGACTCCGGCGAAGATCGTGCTGTGGGTGGCCATCGCGCTCATCGCCGGTGCCGGGTGGACGATGGTCGCCTTCGTCCGCGGCGAGGAGATGTCGGCGAGCTGGTTCGTCGCCGCCGCGGTCGGCAGCTACCTCATCGCGTTCCGCTTCTACGCGAAGTTCATCGAATGGAAGATCGCCCGTCCCGACCCCAGGCGGGCCACGCCCGCTGAGCTCAACGACAACGGCCGCGACTTCGCTCCCACCGACCGCCGGGTCCTCTTCGGCCATCACTTCGCTGCGATCTCGGGTGCCGGACCGCTCGTGGGCCCGATCCTCGCCGCGCAGATGGGCTACCTGCCGGGCACCCTGTGGATCATCCTCGGAGTCATCGTCGCCGGCGGCGTCCAGGACTACCTCGTCCTCTTCTTCTCGATGCGACGCAACGGACGCTCGTTGGGTCAGATGACCCGCGACGAGCTCGGCCGCACCGGCGGCATCATCGCCTCGATCGGGATCATCCTCATCATGGTCATCCTCATCGCGGTCCTCGGCGTCGTCATCATCAACGCGCTCGCCGAGAGCCCGTGGGGCGTGTTCTCCATCGCCATGACGATCCCGATCGCGATCTTCATGGGCGTCTACATGCGCTACCTGCGACCGGGCAAAGTTGTCGAGACCTCGGTCATCGGCATCGTCCTCCTCGTCGCGGCGATCGTCGCCGGCGGGTGGGTCAACAGCTCCCCGTACTGGTCGGAGGTCTTCCTCCTCGACAAGGTCACCCTCGCATGGTGCCTGATGATCTACGGCTTCCTCGCCGCAGTCCTGCCCGTGTGGGTCCTGCTCGCCCCGCGCGACTACCTCTCGACATTCATGAAGATCGGCACGATCGTGCTGCTGGCCGTCGGCATCCTCATCGTCAACCCGACCGTGCAGATGCCCGCGTTCACGGAGTTCGCGTTCAACACCGCGGGCCCGGCCTTCGCCGGCGCCCTCTTCCCGTTCCTCTTCATCACGATCGCCTGCGGTGCCCTCTCCGGATTCCACGCGCTCATCTCCTCGGGCACGACCCCGAAGCTCATCGAGAAGGAGTCGCAGGCCCGGCTCATCGGCTACGGCGGCATGCTCATGGAGTCCTTCGTCGCGATCATGGCGCTCGTCGCAGCGATCTGCCTCGACAAGGGCCTCTACTTCGCGATGAACGCCGCCGAACCGCTCACCGGCGGCACCGTCCAGGGCGCGGCCGACTTCATCAACAACTCGCTCGGCATGTCCGGGGTCGAGACGACCCCGGAGTACCTCCAGCAGGCGGCCACCGATGTCGGTGAGGAGAGCATCGTCTCCCGCACCGGCGGTGCCCCGACGCTGGCGATGGGCATGGCGCACATCCTCCACAACGTCTTCGGCGGACCGGCGTGGATGTCGTTCTGGTACCACTTCGCTGTGATGTTCGAAGCGCTCTTCATCCTCACGACGATCGATGCCGGCACCCGCGTCGCCCGCTTCATGCTCAGCGATGCGCTCGGCAACTTCGCCAAGCGCTTCCGGGATCCCTCGTGGACGCCCGGCGCCTGGCTGACGACGGCGATCATGGTCGGCGCGTGGGGTTCGATCCTCCTCATGGGCGTGACCGATCCGCTCGGCGGCATCAACACCCTCTTCCCGCTCTTCGGCATCTCGAACCAGCTGCTCGCCGCGATCGCGCTCGCCGTGATCTTCGCGATCGTGTGCAAGATGGGTCTGGCCCGGTATGCGTGGATCCCGGGGATCCCGCTCGCATGGGATCTCGTGGTGACGATGACGGCCTCGTGGCAGAAGATCTTCTCCTCCGACCCGAAGCTCGGCTACTGGGCCCAGCACTTCACCTACCGTGACGCACTCGCGGCCGGGGAGACCTCGGTCGGAGCCACGCAGGGGGTCGAGGCGATGAACGCGGTCGTGCGCAACACCTTCGTCCAGGGCACGCTCTCGATCGTCTTCGCCCTCCTTGTCGCGATGGTCGTCGTCATGGCGCTGTGGAAGTCGATCGAAGCCATCCGCAAGGGCTCGATGCCCACGAGTGAGGAGCCCTTCACGGAGTCGAAGCTCTTCGCCCCCGCCGGGCTCATCGCCCGCCGGGCCGAGCGCGAGGTCCAGGCGCAGTGGGAGGAACGATCGGGCACGGAGCCACGGCCATGACCGACACGCAGACCCATCCGCTCACCCGCCTCGTCAGGGACCCGTGGGGGTCGCTGCGCCGAGGCGGGGCCTGGATGCTGTGGTATCTCAAGGAGATCATGGGCGAGAACGCCTACATCCACTACCTCGAGTCCTACGAGCGCCGGCACGGCACCCGGGAGGGAGCGATGGGTGAGCGCGAGTTCTGGCGCGACATCACCGACGAGCAGGACCGCAACCCGAAGGCCCGCTGCTGCTGAGTCGTCCCCGCGGCTGAGACGACTTCGGCCGCGGGGACAGGGCTCTGTCACAGCAGAGCTCTGCTGCTGAGACGGATTGTCGTCCCGTCGTCCCATCGTCGAAGATGGAGGCATGCGGACGTGGCTGTTTCTTGCGGGGGCGATCCTCGCCGAGGTGACGGGGACGCTGTCGATGAAGGCCGCCCTCGAGCACCCCGCCCTCTATGTCCTCATGGCGCTGGGATACGCGTGCGCGTTCGTCTTCCTCAGCCTCACCCTGCGGTCGGGGATGCCCTTGGGCATCGCCTACGGGATCTGGGGCGCGGCCGGGGTCGCGCTCACCGCCGCCGCCTCGGCGGGCCTCTTCGGGGAGCCGATCACCCCGGTCATGGGCATCGGCATCGTCTGCATCATGGCCGGGGTCGTTCTCGTCGAGGTCGGCCACCGCGGTGAGGAGAAGCCGGCGTCGGCGCGCATCGACCTGCCGCCTCGGCGAGGGGAGGACGCATGATCGTCGGCTGGATCCTCCTCATCGGCGCGATCCTCCTCGAGGTCGCGGCGACGATCTGCCTGCGCATGGCCTCGGTCGGCGGATCGAAGGCATGGTACGCGGGCGTGGCAGGCGGCTACATCGTCTCCTTCAGCCTGCTCAGCCTCACCCTGCGCACCGGGTTCCCGCTCGGGGTCGCCTACGGGATCTGGGCGGCCACGGGCGTCGCCCTCACCGCCCTCGCCGGCCGCGTCCTCTTCCGGGAGCGGCTGACCCGGGTGATGATCGGCGGCATCGCCCTCATCATCGTCGGCGTCCTCCTCATCGAGGTCGGCTCGCAGATCTGAGCTCGGGGATCGCGTAGTCGATGACGAGCGGGGCGTGATCGGACCAGCGCTCGCCCCAGCTGTTCGCCCGGTCGACACTTGCTCCCCTGGCCGTCGCCGCGAGCCCCGGGGTGGCCATGTGGTAGTCGATGCGCCATCCCGCGTCGTTGTCGAAGGCCTGGCCGCGCATCGACCACCACGTGTAGGGGCCGTCGATGTCGCCGGCCAGCTGCCGGTGGACGTCGACGTAGCCGACCTCGCCGAAGAACCGGTCGAAGTAGGCCCGCTCCTCGGGTAGGAACCCGGCCTTCTTCCGGTTCGCCTTCCAGTTCTTCAGGTCCCGTTCGGTGTGGCAGACGTTGAGGTCGCCGGTGACGAGGACATGGTCGGAGGCGGCAGCGAGCTCGGGAAGGCGCTCGGTCATCCGGTCGAGGAACCGGTACTTGTCGTCCTGCTTCGGGGTGCCAGCCTCACCCGAGTGGACGTAGGCGGAGACGAGGGTGAGCACGGTGTCGTCGCCGAGGCGGAAGTCCGTCTCGAGCCACCGCCCGGCTCGGTCGAAGTAGCCGTCGGAGCCGATGCCCTCCCGCGTGGCGAGGGGTTCGGCCTTCGCCATCACGGCGACTCCGGCACGGCCCTTCGCCTCGGCGTCATGGCTGATCGTCGTGTACCCCGCACCTTCGAGGACGCCGAGGGCGATGTCGTTGGCGGCACGGACCTCCTGGAGGGTGATGAGGTCGGGGGCGGAGGCATCGACCCAGGTGGGCATCCCCTTTCGCCATGCTGCGCGGACACCGTTGACGTTGACTGAGGCAATGCGGATCATTCCTCTATGATGGCAGAGCGAAGTACTCTTCCGCGCACCGGCGTTATAGAGTGAGAGCACGAACGAACCACCTGAGGAGGGGCAATGGCTGATGAGAGATTCGATCCGGAAGAGCTGAGCATCAGTCCGCTCGATGAGGTCGACGCCCGCGAGATGCGCGAGTTCCTCCTCAGTGCGCAGGAGAACTTCTGGGGAGACCGCGACCTGCGGGCCGACCACGACGCGTACTGGTTCCGCCAGTTCGTCGCCTCCGGCCTCGTCGCCCGCTACCGCTCGGAGATCGTCGGCTACCTGCTCGGTGAGATCCCCGCCAGAGGGCCTGCCTACATCCACCTCGTCGCCGCCCGGTCGGACTTCCGCCACCTGGGCATCGGCCGTGAGCTCTACCGCGCGTTCTTCGACCACGTGCGCCAGTTCGGCGGCGATACGGTGCAGGCGACGACGGATCCCGAGCAGACCGGAGCGATCTCGTTCCATTCGTCGATGGGCTTCAGCGGCGAACTCGTCGAGGACTACGCGGGCCCCGGCAACCCGCGCGTCTTCTTCGAGCTCAAGCTCAACCAGGACTGAGGCGCCTCCCCCGGAGCGCCGCACGCGGCCCGGTCATCTCCAACGAGGTGACCGGGCCGTCGTCGTCCGCGCTCTCACCGCTCACCCCGAGGCGAGCAGCCGCAGCGCCAGACCGGCGATGACCGCTGCGGAGACCATCGCAGTGATCCGCCGGCCGGATCCGGAGAGGAGCGCCTTCCCCGCACTGCGGCCGATGAGCACAAGCACGCAGTGCCACGAAGCAGAGGCGAGGATGATGCCGGTCAGGAGCGCGACGGCCTCGGATGCGGTGCCCGCGCTCAGCAGCCCCCCGGAGACGACCACCGAGACGAAGTAGAGCAGCGGCCACGGGTTGAGCGCGGTGAGGGAGAAGAAGAGGAGCGCTTCACGCCAGGCGCGCCCGGGCGCGGTCCGAGGCGGTTGTCCGTCGCCGCACTTCGGTCCACCACCGGCGGTTCCGCGTTCGGGATCCGCCGGGTCGCGGGTGAGACCGTCGATCGCGATGCGGGCGGCCAGGACGAGGAGGACACCGGCACCGGCGACGGTGACCGCCGACTGCCATGGTGCGATGAGGCGGGCGGCGGCCGCGCCGCCGAGCAGCGCCGCCACGGCGTAGAGCGCATCCGCGGCCACGGCCCCGAGGACCGCCGCGAGTCCCTGCCGCAGCGTCGCGGTCGCGCTGCGGTGGATGAGGAGGACGGCGACGGCACCGACGGGGATCGCCAGTCCGTAGCCGGCCCAGAGTCCGAGTCCGAATGCCTGCCACATACGGCCACGATGGCTCATCCGAACCGTTCGCGTCTATCGAAGATTTCGCCATTCATTGTGTAGTGTTTCACCATGATCGATCCGCGCCTGCGCACTCTCCGAGCCGTCCGCGAGGTCGGGACCGTCACGGGAGCCGCGGCCGCCCTCCATGTCACCCCGTCGACGGTGTCCCAGCATCTCAAGCAGCTCTCCCACCTCGTCGGTGCCGAACTCGTCGAACCCGTCGGACGGAATGTCCGTCTCACAGAGGCGGCGGAGATCGTCCTCTCCCATGCCTCGGCGCTCGACGCCGAATGGGAGCGAACGCTCGCGGACCTCGCGACCCTGCGCGCGGACGAGGGCGCTCGTCTGCGCATCTCCGGGATCGCCTCGGCGATCGTCTCCCTCATCTGTCCCGCCGTCGACCGCCTTCGCGACATCGACCCGCGGATCGCAGTGGAGATCCGCGAGGACGCGATCGGGGACCGGTTCCGGATGCTCGCGGACGCGGAGACCGACATCGTCGTCGCCGTCGCCGGCTCTCACCGTGTCGGGGCCGCAGAGGATCGGGGAGGCGAAGCGCACGATCTCCTCGTCGACCCGCTCGACATCCTCGTCGGGGAGGCCCACCCGCTTGCCGACGCGATATCCGTCGGCCTCTCCGATCTGGCCGACGAGACCTGGATCGGGGCCGGCGATATCCGCGACCAGCAGGTGGTGTTCGCCGACCTCTGCGCTCAGGCGGGCTTTCGCCCGCGCGTGCGCCACGACGCGCTCGACTGGTCGGCGGTCGCCGCGCTCGTCGGTCACGGCCACGGCATCGCCTTGTTCCCGCGCACCGCTTCCCTGCCGGCCGGTGCCGCCGTCTCGAGGATCCCGGTGACGTGGCCCGACTCCCCGTCCATTCCCCATCGGCTGCTGCGCGCCCACGTCCGTCCCGGCAGCGCCGCCCATCCGGTCATCGGCGCGGGACTCGACGCCCTGCGGGAGCAGGGCAGGCTCCTCGCTGGCCCGACACCGGACTGAGCAGAGACGGCGAACGGCCCGGCCACCTCATGAGAGGCGACCAGGCCGTCTGCAGTTCCCCGGAACAATCCGGGCCGTTCTGCGTCGTCGGCTCAGCGTGTCACTCGGCGGAGCGCTGCGCGGTGTCGACGACGTTCTTGAGCAGCAGGGCACGGGTCATCGGACCGACCCCACCGGGGTTGGGCGAGACCCAGGCGGCCACCTCGGCGACACCGGGATCGACGTCACCGACGATCTTCGACTTCCCCGTCTCCGGGTCCTCCTCACGGGAGACCCCGACGTCGAGGACGATCGCACCGGGCTTGACGTCCTCGGGCCGGACGATGCGCGGGGCACCGGCGGCGGCGACGATGACGTCGGCCTGCTTGAGCAGCTCGGGGAGGTTCCGGGTGCCCGTGTGGGTGAGCGTGACCGTCGCGTTGTACTCCCGGCGGGTGAGCAGCGAGCCGATCGACCGGCCGACGGTGACCCCGCGGCCGATGACGACGACGTGCTTGCCGGCGAGCTCGATGCCGTTGCGGACCATGAGCTCGATGACCCCGCGCGGGGTGCACGGCAGGGGTGTGGTGATCGGGCGGCCCACGTTGAGCATGAGCCGACCGAGGTTCGTCGGGTGGAGTCCGTCGGCGTCCTTGGCCGGGTCGATCCGCTCAAGGATCGCATCGGTGTCGATGTGGTCGGGAAGCGGCAGCTGCACGATGTAGCCGGTGCACGCCTCGTTGGCGTTGAGCTCGTCGATGACCTCTTCGAGCTCCTCCTGCGTCACCGAGGCGGGCAGGTCGCGACGGATCGACTCGATGCCGACCTCCGCGCAGTCGCGGTGCTTGCCGGCGACGTACCACTTCGATCCCGGATCGTCGCCGACGAGGACCGTCCCGAGACCGGGGACGATCCCCCGCGAAGCGAGCTGACCGACCTGCGCCCGCATCTCGTCCTTCATCTGCGCGGCGACGGCCTTGCCGTCGAGGATCTGCGCGGCCATCAGTACTGCTCCAGACCTTCGTAGAGCGGGAAGTCGTCGCTGAGCCGCTTCACCCGGGCGGCGAGCGCCTCGACGTCGGCACCGGGCTTGAGCGCCTCGGCGATGACGTCGGCGACCTCGGTGAACTCGGCGTCGCCGAATCCGCGGGTCGCCAGCGCCGGGGTACCGATGCGCAGACCCGAGGTGACCATGGGCGGGCGCGGGTCGAAGGGCACGGCATTGCGGTTGACGGTGATGCCGACCTCGTGGAGGAGGTCCTCGGCCTGCTGCCCGTCGAGGGCGGAGTTGCGCAGGTCGACGAGGACGAGGTGGACGTCGGTGCCGCCGGTGAGCACGGTCGCCCCCGCCTCGGCGACATCGGCCTCGAGGAGACGGTCGGCGAGGATCTGCGCGCCGCGCAGGGTCCGCTCCTGACGGTCCTTGAACTCTTCGGTCGCCGCGAGCTTGAACGCCACGGCCTTCGCCGCGACCACATGCATGAGCGGACCGCCCTGCTGGCCGGGGAAGACCGCGGAGTTGAGCTTCTTCGCGTACTCCTCCTTGCCGAGGATGAAGCCCGACCGGGGGCCGCCGATCGTCTTGTGCACCGTCGAGGAGACGACATCGGCGAACGGGACGGGGTTGGGGTGGAGGCCTGCGGCGACGAGCCCGGCGAAGTGGGCCATGTCGACCCAGAGCTTCGCACCGACCTCGTCGGCGATGTCGCGGAAGGCCTGGAAGTCGAGCTGGCGCGGGTAGGCGGACCAGCCGGCGACGATGACCTCGGGACGGTGTTCGAGGGCGCGCTCACGCACCTTGTCCATGTCGATGCGGTACGTGTCGGGGTCGACCTCGTAGGAGGCGACGTCGTAGAGGCGGCCGGAGAAGTTGATCTTCATGCCGTGGGTGAGGTGGCCGCCGTGGGCGAGCGAGAGGCCGAGCATCTTGTCGCCCTGGCGGGCGAGCGCATGCATGACCGCGGCATTGGCCGAGGCACCCGAGTGCGGCTGGACGTTGGCGTACTCGGCGCCGAAGAGGCTCTTGGCCCGGTCGATCGCCAGGTTCTCGGCGATGTCGACGAACTCGCAGCCGCCGTAGTAGCGCTTGCCCGGGTACCCTTCCGCGTACTTGTTCGTCAGCACCGAGCCCTGGGCTTCGAGGACCGCGCGGGGAACGAAGTTCTCCGAGGCGATCATCTCGAGCGTCGAACGCTGCCTGCCCAACTCGAGGTCGAGGACTTCGGCGATCTGCGGGTCGATGTCTGCAAGCGAAGCCTGCAGCGAGGTGTCGGACATATGCACTCCTGTGGCGTCGAGGACTGGCGGCACGGATCCGGCCCGCGCGCGTTCCGAGGCAATGCTAACAGCGTTGCCCCCGCCCGGCTCAGGCCGACCGCCTGCCGGATCCCGGACACGTGAGCGGCCGGCAGGGTCGGCGACGATAGGATTCCGGGCATGAGCCGTGAGTGGATACTGTCAGTGACCTGCCCCGATGCGACCGGAATCGTCCACGCCGTGACCGGGGTGCTCGCCGGAATCGGAGCGAACATCACCGAATCCCAGCAGTTCTCCTCCCCCGACTCGCACCAGTTCTTCCTCCGCCTCTCCTTCTCCACACCGACCCCGGTCACCGCCGCAGACCTCGAAGGCTCGCTGTCCGAGGTGGCCGACCGTTTCGCGATGGAGATCGGCCTGCAGCCGGGTGAGAAGCGCACCCGCACCCTCGTCCTCGTCTCGAAGGCCGCACACTGCCTCAACACGCTGCTCTTCCAGCAGAGCGCAGGCCGCCTGCCCATCGACATCGTCGGGGTGGCAGGGAACCACGACGTGCTCCGTCCGCTCGCGGAGTTCCACGGCCACGACTTCCACCACATCCCCATCTCCCCGGAGACGAAGGAGAGCGCCGAGGCGGAGCTGCGTCGCCTCGTCACCGACCTCGACGTCGAACTCATCGTCCTCGCCCGGTACATGCAGATCCTCTCCCCCGACCTCTGCGCGGCCCTCGAAGGCCGCGTCATCAACATCCACCACTCCTTCCTCCCGAGCTTCAAAGGCGCCCGGCCCTACCACCAGGCCCACGCCCGGGGAGTGAAGATCATCGGGGCGACCGCCCACTACGTCACCTCCGACCTCGACGAGGGACCGATCATCGAACAGGACGTCGCCCGTGTCGACCACGACCACGACACCGCCGACTTCATCACCCAGGGTCAGGACGTCGAGGCGGCCGTCCTCGCCCGCGCCGTGCGCTGGCACGCCGAGGGGCGCGTCCTCATGGACGGTCACCGCACGGTCGTCTTCGACTGAGCGGAACGAGGCCCCGCTTCGGCGGGGAACGGGGCCCGCCTCGGCGGGATGCGGGGGCGTGCGCCTCGGCGGGATCCGCACCCCCACCTCGGCGACGTGGTGCGGAACTGACACAAATCCCTCCGAGCCGGCCCGCGCGGGCCCGGGCTGGGCTACTGTCACTGTATGAGTGAGACTCAGCCCACAGGCCTGCGCCGCCTGCCGATCCCGCGCGGACCCGTCAACCTCGCCCGGCAGGCCCTGCTGCGGACCGCGAACCTCGGGCTGACGGCCGCGTACGGGACGTACCGGATGCACCCGGCGATCTGGCGCTTCACCGCCCGGCACTACTCGCCGAAGCTCGAGCCCTTCGCTCGGCTCAACGCGTGGATGATCTGCCAGCAGGCCTCCCTCGACGTCCCCGCCTACCAGGACTACCTCGCGCGCACCGGCTTCGCCTTCTCATGGTGGGACCTCGAGGCCTACACCCCGACGTCGAAGGACGCCTTCGTCCGGAAGTACTCTGAGGAACACCGGTGCTGGGGCGGGAGGATCGAGCGGGTGGGCACGGTCGTCGACGAGTCCTCGGGCTCCTCGGGCACACCGTTCAACTGGATGCGCTCGAAGCGCGAACTCGACACCGTGCACAAGAACGTCGCCGGGTACGTGACGATGCTCTTCGGGGACAAGGACCTCTTCTGCATCAACGCGTTCTCGATGGGCGCGTGGGCGACGGGGACGAACACGGGTCTGGCGATGGCGAAGGTCGCGATGGTCAAGAACACCGGGCCCGACCTCGAGAAGATCCTCGACACGATGCGTCACTTCGGGCCCGACCACACGTACCTCATCAGCGCCTATCCTCCGTTCCTCAAGCATCTCGTCGACCGGATGGACTCCGAGCCCGGCGCCTGGGACGACTACCGGATGAGCGGCTTCGTCGGCGGTGAGGCGATGACCGAGGGGCTGCGCGACTACCTCGAACAGCGCTTCGACCGGGTCTACTCCGGCTACGGGGCCTCCGACCTGACGATCGGGATGGCCGGGGAGTCCGACCTCTCCGTCGTCATCCGCAGGGCGCTCGCCCATGACCTCGACTTCCGCGCCGAGGTGCTCGGACCCGACGAGTCCCGCGTGCCCATGGTCTTCCAGTACAACCCGCTCGAGACCTACCTCGAGACGACCGAGGACGGGGAGCTCGTCGCGACGATCAACTCCGCGTCGGTGATGAGTCCCAGGCTGCGCTACAACATCGGCGACGAGGCGAGACTCATCGACTTCCCGACGATGGTCGAACTCACCCGCCGACACCCCGACCTCGCTCGCGCATGCTCGCAGGCGTTCTCCGGCAACGGGATGAAGCTGCCCTTCGTCCTCCTCTTCGGCCGCTCGGACTCGACGATCTCGTACATGGGCGCGAACATCTACCCCCTCGACATCGAGAACGGCCTCTACCGGGACAACCCCCGCGCCCACCTCATCGAGTCCTTCCGGATCGAGCTGCGCGAACTGCCCGACCACGAGCACCGCCCGGCTCTGCACATCCAGCTGCGCGAGACCGCTCCGGCGCTTTCCGCCGGTGAGCGAGCCGAACTCGCCGAGACGATCCGGACCGGCGTCCTCGGCCACCTCGCCTCGGTCTCCCGGGACTTCGCGCAGAGCATGAAGGAGGACCCGACGACCGCGGAGCTCGAGATCGAGATCCACGACTTCGGCACCGGCCCCTTCGCCGAGGCATCGACGAAGATCAAGAACGTCTACCTCCAGAAGCAGCCTGCAGCGTCCGCGTCCGCACCCGCAACTCAGTCAGGGGAGAGCAATGCGATCGAATGACTTCTCACAGGCCCCGCCGCAGGCCCGAGCCGGGGCGTACTTCCTCGGCGCCAACCGGTACCGCAGCCCGCTCGTCATGCTCGGCCAGCTCCGGCGCTGGCCGAAGCTCGCGAAGGCGCTGAGGCGGGCACCGGGCTACCTCTGGCATCGCAGCTACTACGAGTTCCCCGACCGCATCGGCCTCTTCGTCGCCTTCGCGACCCGAGACGACCTCCTGCGGTTCGCGCGCACCCCCGAACACGTCGAGATCATGCACTGGCTCATCGGCGACGGTGAGAAGTCGCCGGCCCGCGGCGGCTTCATCCGCCTCCTCGAGGCCGAGGAGTGGGGCTACACGAACGGCGAGTTCCGCGCCGAGGACGGCCGCCTCGCCATGATCGACTCCTTCACCCCGATCTCCGAGGAGTGAGCGTGGAGGCCGGAGGTCCACGGTCGGGACTGACGCGCCGCCGGGTGACGACGAAGGCCGAGCTGCGAGGCTTCATCGACCTCACCGCCTCGATCGCGTCCGCCCGGGGCGAGTCCGATCATGTCGTCCCCCTCGTCGCCTCGGACATCACCGCGTGGGCCTCGGGGTCCGGCTGGTTCGCCGAGGAGGTCGAGCTCTGGCTTCTCACGGATGACTCCGGTGCGGCCGTGGGCCGGGTGCTCTGCCATCGGTCCCGTCTCCTCGCCGAACGGCTGAGCGACGGTCCGGGAGCGCAGGCACCAGAGACCCTCTTCTTCGGTGCGCTCGAGGCCCTCGATGCGACCGTGATCGAGGAGATCATCGCCCTCGTCCTCGATCGGGCGGACGCGCTCGGCGCCTGCCGGGTCTTCGGTCCCGTCTCCCCGCTTCCCAATGTCACCGGCGGACTCGTCACGGCAGGCTTCGAGCATCCCGGATTCTTCGACACCGCATGGAATCCGGAGTTCATCGCCGAGACCTTCGCCGCCGCGGGATTCTCGACATGGGGTCCCGCGCAGACATGGGAGGTCAGGCTCGACACGGTCCCCCACACTCGCGCGACCGCAGTCAGCCCCGTCGAATGGGCCGAACACGGACTGCGTCGCCGGCCCGTCACACGTCTGGGCTTGCGCGGGTTCGCAGCCCGGCTGCTGCCGACGCTCAACGCCGCGTTCTCAGCCCTGCCCTACTTCACGCAGATCTCCCCCGCCCAGCTGAGATCGCAGATGGCAGGGCTCTCGGTGCTGGCCGATCCCTCACTCATCGTCGATGTCGTCGGCGCCGAGGAGGGCGATGACGCGCCGTCGCGGTGCTTCGCCCTCGTCGTTCCCGACCCTGTCCCGGTGCTCCGTCGCCATGGCGGCCGACTTGGTCCGTCAGCGCTCTGGGACCTGCTCCGTCTCCGCTCCCGCCTCACCGACGCCGTGCTCATCATCCAGGGCACCGATCCCCGCTTCCAGGGTCAGGGTCTGCTCTCCCTCGTCACCAGGGAGGTGTACGCGGGACTCGTCGCCGGCGGCTACCGGCGTCTGCGGGTGACGTTCATCGCCGAGGACAATCCCGCCTCGGCGGCGGTCTTCGCCAAGGCCGGAGGCACGCCCCTGCACTCGCTCTGCTTCCTCGACCGGAGGCTCGAGTCCGCGCCGGAGGGAACGGACTTGGCCCTCGAACGGCCGGCGGCGGATGCCTCAGACACTGCGGCGACGGACGACGCGGACACGACGGGGTCGGACGCGTCCGACGTTGAGGGGGCGGATGCGTCCGACACGACCAGGACGGGAGCCTCAGTCACGGCGGCGACGGGCACCTCTGTCACGGCGGGGTCGGGCCCGCAGTCGTCCCCCGGCATCAGCGCACGCCTACTGACGTCGCTGTTCCGCACGGCCGGGCGGGCACCCTCGGCGCACAACACCCAGCCGTGGATGCCGACCGTCGCGGGCATCGCTGAGGACGGTGCCGTCGCCGAGGTGGGTCTCACCGTCGACCCGGACCGGACCCTGCCGGCCGGCGATCCCCGTTCCGAGGACCTCCACCTCTCGCTCGGGTGCTGGATCGAGGCGTTCGCGATCGCCGCCGCCGAAGCGGACCTCGCGGTCGACGTCACCTCCGTCGACGGGTGGGGACCGGGGCTCACCGTCGGGCTCGACGTGCGCAGCGGAGCCGGCCGCCCGGGCGGCTCAGATTCCCCTGTCGCTGCCTGGCCGTCGTTCACGGTCGCCGATCTCGAGCACCGGCAGGTCGACCGCGGCCCCCTCGCCCGTGACGAGGCGACCCTCGCCGCCGCCGTCGAGACGGCCAACATCGCACTCGCACAGTCCGGGGCCCGGCTCGTCGAGGTCCCGGACGGACTGTGGGCGCGACTGCTCGACCGCGCCGAACACTGGTCATTCTCCACGCCCGCCGTCTTCACCGAGACCCTCGCATGGCTGCGCTTCGACCCGCGCGATCCGACGTACCGCGAGGACGGACTCACCGCCGAGTGCCTGCGCATCCCGCCCATCCCGGCACGAGCGGCGGAACTCCTCAATCGGGCGCCTCTGCGCCCATTCGTCGCCCGGGCGGTCTCCGGTGCTCTCACACCGGTCGGGTGGTTCACGCGCCGCCCGCAGGAGCCTTCTGTTGAAACACCTCCGAGGCGCACCGGCGCACCCCATCACCTCATCCTTGCCGCCACTGAGGCTGCCGAGGACACAGAACTCGCTGACGACGGAACGCCCGCGGCGAACCTGACGACGTTTGCCTCGGCAGTTGCGGACTCTGGTCAGGCAGACTCTGCAAGCGCGGCCCGGGCGGATACAGTCCCGGCGTATACGGCCCCAGCTGACGTGGCGGCAATGGCTGACGTGGAGGCAATGGCTGCTGCGCGGGAGCTCCGTCTCGGACGCGATCTGCTGCGCACCTGGCTGCTCTTCGATCGGGCGGGCCTGCGCGTCGATGTCCACTCGGAGATCAAGGACTGCCCGGAGACCCACGCCTCTCTGCGCGACCTGCTCGGCAGGCAGAACTCTTCCGGCAGCGAAACCCTCCCCGACGGCAGCGCCAGATTCACCCGTCCCACCGCCGCGTTCTCCGTCGGCCGGTCGACGACCCGGGTTCCCCGCTCGCATCGGCGCTCGGACGCCTGAGGAACAACACCCCGACCGGGACGGCCCACGGAACCGTCGCCCGCATCGGCGAGGTATCCGGACCACCTCAGCGGGACAAACACCCGCCTCGGCGGGGTACCCGGACCACCTCAGCAGGACGGGACAACCGCCTCGGCGGGACGGGAGCGACGACAACCCGCCTTCATACCTGTCGATCGGACCGCGATTCCACCCCTGGGCGGATCTTCACACGGTATTCACACCCGGCTCATGCTTTACTGTAAAGTCTCCGGTGCTGATCAAAGGAGACGAAACCCCATGTCCGAGACAACGTTCCGCACCATCGCCATCATCCTCTACTTCGCGGGTATGCTCGCCATCGGCTGGTTCGCCTACCGGAAGACGAAGGACAGTCTCGACGACTACATGCTTGCGGGCCGGGGCCTGCGCCCGAGCGTCGCAGCGCTGAGCGCCGGAGCCTCCGACATGTCGGGCTGGCTGCTCATGGGCCTGCCGGGCGCGATCTACCTCTCGGGCCTCGTCGAAGCCTGGATCGCGATCGGTCTCACCGTCGGCGCCTGGGTGAACTGGAAGTTCGTCGCGCCCAGGCTCCGCGCCTTCACGGAGACCGCCGGTGATTCGATCACCATCCCGAGCTTCTTCGAACAGCGCCTCCAGGATCGCACGCATCTGCTGCGCATCGTCTGCGGCCTCATCATCCTCGTCTTCTTCACCTTCTACGTCTCCTCGGGGATGGTCGCGGCCGGGAAGTTCTTCGAATCGAGCTTCGGCCTCAACTACCTCGCGGGCATGCTCATCGTCGCCGCGATCACGATGGTCTACACGCTCTTCGGCGGCTTCCTCGGCGCCACACTCACCGATGTCGCCCAGGGGCTGCTCATGTTCGCCGCCCTCATCGCCGTGCCCATCGTCGCCGTCATCAATGCCGGCGGACCCGCCGAGGTGATTGCCAACGTCCGGGAGATCGACCCGAGCCTGCTCAGCCTCTTCGGGTCCGGGTCGTTCTGGGCCAGTGGGACCTACCTCGCCGTCATCTCCTCGCTTGCGTGGGGTCTGGGCTACTTCGGCCAGCCGCACATCATCGTCCGCTTCATGGCGCTGCGCACCCCTGCCGATGCGACGGTCGCCCGGCGGATCGGTGTGGGCTGGATGGCGATCTCGGCGGCCGGTGCGATCGCCACGGCCATCGTCGGCATCTCCTACTTCTCCCAGCACGCCGATCAGGCGCCCACCGACCCGGAGACGGTCTTCCTCGACCTCGCGCAGATCCTCTTCCACCCGTTCATCGCCGGGCTCGTCCTCGCCGCGGTGCTTGCGGCGATCATGTCGACGATCTCCTCGCAGCTCGTCGTCACCTCCTCGGCACTGGTCGAGGACCTCTTCAAGATCGTCGCGAAGCGCGCTGGGTCGACGCGCACCCTCCAGGACAAGACGTACGTGCTGCTCGGCCGCCTCGGCATCCTCATCGTCGCGGTCATCGCCGTCCTGCTCGCAATCTCGCCGTCGAACAGCATCCTCGATCTCGTCGCCTTCGCGTGGGCGGGCTTCGGCGCCTCGTTCGGCCCGATCGTCCTGCTCACCCTGTTCTGGAAGAAGCTGACGAACTGGGGCGCGCTCTTCGGCCTCATCTCCGGTGCCGTCGTCGCCTTCGTGTGGGGTCAGCTCAACACCCCGCTGACGGATTCGATCTACGAGATCATCCCCGGCTTCGCAATCAACCTCATCGTCGCGGTCGTCGTCAGCCTCGCAACCTACAAGCCGAACCCGGAGATCGACGCCGAGTTCGATGAGGGCGTGGAGCTTTCGAAGGTGAGGTGAGCGCCGAGGAGGTCGCGAGCTGATCCGCGCCTCGTTAGATTCGTTGTCAAGCAGCCGCCGGGGTCTTCGCCTCGTAGAAGACCCCGGCCTTGACTATCGCGAACACGACGTTGAGCCGGCGGCGAGCCAGACACATCACCGCAGCATTGTGTCGCTTACCCTCAGCCCGTTTCCCCTCGTAATACGCCTTCGACACCGAGTCATGACACGACGCCACCCACTCTGAGTGGAACAACGCGTTCTTCAACCTTTTATTGCCAGCACGCGACGGGAACTCACCCCGAATCGATGTCCCCGTCCGACGCGTCACCGGAGCGATTCCGGCATACGCAGCCAAATGTGCAATAGTCTTGAACGCGCTGAAATCACCGGCTGCCAGGAGGATCTGGTTTGCGGCCTTAACGCCGACTCCCGGCATTTACGTTGAGACCTGAAGAAAAGAGGGAGCGAGTCAGCCAGTTCCTCCGCTTCAGCCTCGATCTCGGTCTGCCATGACACCCGATGCTGGCACCCACGTTACGACGAGACCTCAGTACACCTGGGTCCAGCCCCTATCAGCAGTCAACGCGTGTCCTGGATTCCTTGCGGCAACACCCGCCGGATCATCAATGACAGGGCGAATCAGCCATGCCAGAACCAGCGACCAGGCCCCCTATGGGGCCTGCCAATAAATATAGGGCACCCCCGCAAAAATAGAGCGGTCGGCTCAACAACTGCGTCAGGGGCCTATGGGACACTAGATACTACGCACAGCCGAAGTAGTTGAAGGGAAGCAATTATGAGTGCGGAGCAACGAAGTGCCGCAGACGCCGTCTATGTGCTGAACGCGATAGCACGTCTTATGCGAGCCTCTCCCCATGCCACGGAAAACATGGAATGGACGGAGATGCACGCCGAGTACCTTGAAGAGATAGCCGGCGCGGTCCAACGTGACGCTGCTCTGGACCCTCACATGCTCGAAGACGGAGCAGCCTACGTTGGCCGTGAATGGGAACACGCTCTCATCCCAGTGTTCTACGGCCATGATCGTATCGAGGAGATCGTCGAACGGCTGTGATACAACCCCAGACAAGGATCGCTGAATCAAAGGAGCAGAGAAAACATGGATAGCAAAATACAATTCTTCGTGGATTCAACCAGTCCTCATTCTGAACCTCCCAAAGAGCTCGGTGACGGCAGACGAGTCGAGTGGTCCGAAGCGAGCGACGTCGTCATTACCCTCACGGATGGCACTATGCACAGGTACGCGCCTAGTTTTCAAGGTTCTGGTGAAACCAACACCTCTGAGGGCGGCCACGCATATGCAATTCTGGATGGCACGCTCCAAGTGCAGTCCTACAACCACGAAGCCTTCTTCGCAGACAGCAAAGTCAGCGGAATGGATTGGGAGACTGGAAGATATGGTTACTTGCAGTCCCGTGAGACGGTGAAGGTTCTGCGCACCTATAGCCAGGGCGCATGGGTTGAAGCAACCGGGATGACAGTGGAGCCAATCCATAAGACGAGAAGCAAGAAGACCTTCCAGGACGATCAGAACGACTGAGCCTTCTGCACTCTCAAGCGACTGACGCGAAAACGCGATGTGGGAATGGACAGAGGTTTCGGTACTAGTCATGCATCTCGCGCCCGTTCAGAGGCTGGAGCCGCCGGTGGTGTCTATCGTCTGCCCGGTGACCCAGTGTCCACGATAGCCGGCGAGGAAACTGATCACATCCGCAATATCCTCAGGAGTACCAATTCTGTCGAACGCGGAAACCTGCACGGCGCCGTCGCAGGCTCCGGGTGCGTCGATCCAATCGGCATCGGGGTCGGTGCCAATGGTGCCAGGCGCGACCGAGTTCACCGTGATCCCGCGTTTGGCCAGCTCGGGCTAGACCGCGTGCATGACATTACCAGGACCAGCGACCCAACCCCGTTCGAGATCTATAGATTTATATACGTGCACCCCCTCACCGGGCTGGCGGGCTGTTCCGCTTCCCAATCCCGCGGACACCGAGCCACTCGTGGATCGAGCGCGGTCTGACGGAGACCTTTTCGCTCGATCCACAGTTGCGCGGAAATCCGTGTCCCGGGCGACGCGGAAACCCGGCCAGGCGTGGACCGAGCAACGGCCTGCGCAACCGCGCGCCGACCCGTGAATGTACTGCAGGCGGGCACCCAGTGGGCACCCGCCTGCAGTATCGGGATCGGACCGACTCTAGATCAGAGTCACTTGTCCTTGCCGGCCTCGGGGTCGACGGTCTCGACGGTCTCGACGGTCTCGTCGACCTCGACGTTGCCTTCGGCATCCTCGGTGACCTTGACTTCGTCGACGACGACGTCGCCATCGGCATCCTCGGTGACGGTGACGTCGTCGGAGACGACCTCTTCGTCGGAGGAGTCAGTCGAGGCGGCAGCGGCGGTCGCGGTGGCCTGCTCGGCCTCCTTCACCGTGGCCTGCTTCGGCGAGTAGGGCTCGAGGACGAGCTCGATGACGGCCATCGGAGCGTTGTCGCCGTTGCGGGGACCGATCTTCGTGATGCGGGTGTATCCGCCCGGACGCTCGGCCATGGTCTCGGCGATCGTCGTGAAGAGCTCGTGGACGATCGACTTGTCGGCGATCTGGGCGAGCACGCGACGACGGGCGGCGAGGTCGCCCTTCTTCGCAGCGGTGATGAGGCGCTCGGCCACCGGACGGAGGCGCTTGGCCTTCGTCACGGTCGTCGTGATGCGCTTGTGCTCGAAGAGCTGCGCTGCCAGGTTGTTGAGCATGAGGCGCTCGTGGGTGGGCGAACCGCCGAGGCGGGGGCCCTTCGTTGGGGTAGGCATAGTGGAAAACTCCTAGGTCTTGATCAGTACTGTTCGTCTTCGACGTAGGACTGGTCCTCTTCCGCGAGACCGGATTCGAACCCGGCAGGACTGTCCTTGAGGCTGAGTCCGAGCTCGTTGAGCTTGGCCTTGACCTCGTCGATCGACTTCGAACCAAAGTTGCGGATATCCATGAGGTCGGCTTCGCTGCGGGCGACGAGCTCGCCGACGGTGTGGATGCCCTCACGCTTGAGGCAGTTGTAGGAGCGCACGGTCAGATCGAGGTCCTCGATGGCAAGCGCCAGGTCGGCGGCGAGAGCGGCGTCGACCGGCGACGGGCCGATCTCGATGCCCTCGGCTTCGACGTTGAGCTCGCGTGCCAGGCCGAACAGCTCGACCAGCGTCTTGCCTGCCGACGCGATGGCGTCGCGCGGGGTCATCGACGGCTTGGTCTCGACATCGAGCACGAGGCGATCGAAGTCGGTGCGCTGCTCGACACGAGTGGCCTCGACCTTGTAGGTGACCTTGAGAACGGGCGAGTAGATCGAGTCGACCGGGATCCGGCCGATCTCGGCATCGGCGTTCTTGTTCTGGGCGCTCGACACGTAGCCGCGTCCGCGTTCGATGGTGAGCTCCATGTCCAGACGGCCTTCGCCATTGAGCGTGGCGATGTGCAGGTCCGGGTTGTGGATCTCGACTCCGGCGGGGGCCGAGACATCGGCAGCGGTCACGGTGCCAGGGCCCTGCTTGCGCAGGTACGCAACGACAGGCTCGTCGAATTCAGACGACACGACCAGGGACTTGAGGTTGAGGATGAATTCGGTGACATCCTCCTTCACTCCCGGGACGGTGCTGAACTCGTGGAGGACGCCGTCGATCCGGATGGAGGTGACGGCGGCTCCCGGAATCGACGACAGCAGGGTGCGACGAAGCGAGTTGCCGAGGGTGTAGCCGAATCCGGGCTCGAGCGGCTCGATGGCGAACCTGGAGCGGTTGTCGGAGACGACTTCTTCCGTGAGTGTTGGGCGCTGTGCAATGAGCACGTGGGCTTCCTTTCAGCGAACATCCGCTATATGACGTTCGCACTGCACGTCATGGCAGTCGGCCATGAAGAACGGTTCGGTTTATGCGATGAATCCGTTCTGCCTCAGGCGGCGGGCACAAAACGGCCCGTCGCCTGCGGCAGTTCCACGGAAAGGGTCAGCCGCGGCGGCGCTTGGGCGGACGGCAGCCGTTGAACGGAACCGGGGTGACATCCTGGATGGTGCCCAGTTCCAGGCCGGCGGCCTGCAGGGAGCGGATCGCGGTCTCGCGGCCCGAGCCCGGTCCCTTGACGAAGACGTCGACCTTCTTCAGGCCGTGTTCCTGCGCGCGGCGGGCGGCGGATTCCGCAGCCATCTGAGCGGCGTAGGGCGTCGACTTGCGCGAGCCCTTGAAGCCGACCTCACCGGAGGAGGCCCAGGAGATGACAGCACCGGTCGGATCGGTGATCGACACGATGGTGTTGTTGAAGGTGGACTTGATGTGCGCCTGGCCGGCAACGATATTCTTCTTGATCTTGCGGCGAGGCTTGCGCGCTGAAGCGGCGCGTGACTTGGGAGGCATAGGTTTTACTCCTGATCGAGGTGGTTGACGCCGGTCAACCGGGTGAGCATGTTACTTCTTCTTACCGGCCACGGTGCGCTTCGGTCCCTTGCGGGTGCGCGCATTGGTCTTGGTCCGCTGTCCGCGAACCGGGAGACCGCGGCGGTGGCGCAGGCCTTCGTAGCTGCCGATCTCCACCTTGCGGCGGATGTCGGCGGCGACCTCACGGCGGAGGTCACCCTCGACCTGGAACGTGCCCTCGATGTAGTCACGCAGCTGAACGAGCTCGGCGTCGCTCAGGTCCTTCACACGGGTGTCGGGGTTGATCCCGGTTTCCGTCAGGGTCTGGCGCGCACGCGTGCGGCCCACACCATAGATGTATGTCAGGGCGACCTCCACGCGCTTTTCGCGCGGGATGTCGACTCCGGCAAGACGTGCCATAGGTTCTTACTCCTGTTGATGTTTCGGAGGTGCTGATGCAGACCTGTCCTCAGTGACCTGAGGTCCTCGGCCCCCGACCGAAGGTATCGTCCTGCTCATGCCGGTCCGGCATGCGCAGGGGGCGAGGTCTGCGTGGGTGTGGTGCTGCTGGCAGCCCCGTATCGGGGCTCCCTCTGCTCGAAGAGCTGCTCAGCCCTGACGCTGCTTGTGGCGCGGGTTGGAGCAGATCACCATGACTCGACCGTGACGGCGGGTCACCTGGCACTTCTCGCAGATCTTCTTGACGCTGGGCTTAACCTTCATCGTTTTTCCTTCTCTCGGCCGGTCTCCCTTCCCAGGGAATCCGGCGCGAATGATCGAAGATCCTTACTTGTAGCGGTAAACGATTCGTCCACGCGAGAGATCGTAAGGAGACAGCTCCACGATGACTCGGTCCTCGGGCAGGATTCGGATGTAGTGCTGCCGCATCTTCCCTGAGATGTGCGCGAGCACCTTGTGCCCGTTGCTCAGCTCGACCCGGAACGATGCGTTCGGGAGAGCTTCGACAACGGTGCCTTCGATCTCAATGACCCCTTCTTTTTTGGCCATATCGTTCGCTAACCTCGTATTCCCGCGAAACCTTCGCGTTCGACGTAATCGTCGATCGTCGGTCGGCACCGACGATCCCCACAGACTGCTCCGGCCCTCCCCCACCACATGAAAGGCTGTGGATGGCGTGACGCCGCCCACAACCGTGAATGGATGAGTTGAGTGAGAACAGACCAATCATCTACTCTACACCACGATCCGAAGATCTTCCAGGCGGTCCTGGATTCCGCGCGTGACTTCCCCTACAATCCCGGCTCCCCTCGCCGAGGCGGCCCGCCGGATCGGCGTCACGTCCGTTCCGCACACCCCATCACCCCGCCGAGGCGGTGCCCCGAAGCGATGCCCACGTCCGTTCCGCGCACCCCGCTCCCTCGCCGAGGCGGCGCTGCCCGACCATCGTCCGGCCCCGAGTCCCTCGCCGGGGCGGGGCACTCACCCGCGGGCGCGTGCCCCGTAGCCGGTGCGGATCCCCATGGCCACGGCGACGGCGAGGACGAGGAAGCCGAGCACGGTGACCCATGCGAAGCCGCCGAGTGAGAGCAGCGGACCGGCGAGTGCGGCGACCGCGGCCGCTCCGAGGTTCATCCCCGCATCCGAGAGTCCCTGCACGGGGATCCGATGCGCCGGGTCGATCTCCTGGGTGAGCAGGGTCGAGCCGGCGATGAGGCACGCCGACCACCCGAGTCCGAGGAGGAAGAGCGCGAGGGAGAGCCGGACGAAGGAGGACTCGCCTGCCGCGTCGATGAAGCCGAGGATGAGCGCGGCGGCGAAGAGCACCTGCCCGAGGAGGATGACGCGTCCGGGAGCGAACCGGTCGGTGAGGTAGCCGAAGACCGGAGAGAGTCCGTACATGCCGAAGATGTGCCCGGCGATCGTCACGCCGATGAGCCCGAGGCCGAACCCGTGATGGTCCATGTGGACCGGGGTCATCACCATCGTCACGACCATGATCATGTGCCCGCTGACGACGGAGAGGAGACCGAGGAGCGCACCCGGGGATCGGCGCACGGCCGCCCAGGTGCCGCCTCTGCGAGGGGCCGTCGGGGCGGCGACGATCCGGTCCGCCCCGACGCCGGGTCGATCGGAGCGCGGGGTCCGGAGGAAGAGGACGCAGACGAAGGAGAGGAGGTATCCGCCGACGGCGATGAGGAAGGGACCGGCGAAGGGGTCGATGCCGAGCGAGCGCCCGAGCCGGGAACCGGGTTCGGCGAGGTTGGGTCCGAGGACCGACCCGACGGTCGTCGCCCACACGACGATCGACATCGCTCGACCCTTGAGCTGCTCAGGCGCGGAGTCGGTGGCCGCGTACCGGCTCTGCAGGCCCGAGGCGGTCGCGGACCCGAAGAAGCCCATACCGACGAAGAAGAGCAGGGCGATGCCCGCGAGGATGGCCACGACGATGAGGAGCGCTCCGGTGAGGGCGAGTCCGTAGCCGACGGCGAGCGCCCAGCGGCGATTGCGCACCTGCGCGAGACGCGCGAGCGGCAGAGCGAGCAGTCCTGCGCCGAGGATCGAGGCCGTCTGCGCGAACCCGGCGAGTTCGGTGCGACCGGTGAGCTGTTCGGCGAGGATGCCGCCGACGGCGAACCCGGTGGCCACGCCGATGCCGGCGAAGAGCTGCGCCAGACACAGCGCCCACTGATTGCGCACGAACGTGCTCGCCACGTTCCCCTCCTCATATCCTCGGTCCGCATCGATGCTAGCCGAGTACCGCAGACGCCGAGGCGGCCGGGAACGGTGGTGAGATCCGCTCCCGGCCGCCTGCAGTGCTCGACCGGTGGTGTCAGGCCCGACGGTCAGGGCCGCCGAGCCCGGCCCGAGCTCAGTGCTTCGCGCCCTTTCCGCGCGTCATCCGGTAGACGACTCCACCGGCGGTGAGCAGGGCGAGCGCTCCCGCGAGCAGGGGCCAGATGTCGGCACCGGTGCGCGGGAGGCTTCCGCCGGATCCGCTGCCGGATCCGCCGCTGCCCGCGCCGGGGGCGTCCCCGCCGCCCTTCGGGTTCTCGTCATCGCCGCCACCGGAGCCATTGCCACCGTCGGAGTCCTTGCCTCCGTCGGCGCCCTTGCCGCCCTTGCCGTCGTCGTCGCCGACGACGGTGAGCGTCGTGTTCGCCACGGTCTTGCCCTTCGCGTCGAGGAGCTGGACGACGTAGGTGCCCGGCTTCGCCTTCTTCGGGACGACGACCTTGCTCACGGCGTTGCCGCCGTTGTCGGTCGTCAGCGTGCCGAGCGTGCCTCCGGTCTCGAAGGCGACGGTGTAGTCGGCTTCCGAGGCCTGGTGCTTGACCGAGGCGATGACGCTCTCCCCTGCTGCGACCTTCTCCTTCTCGAGCGAGAAGTCATCGGCGCGGAACGTGTCCATCCGGCACCGGTTGGGCAGGGTGATCGTCTCCCCGCGGTCATCGACCGCGGTGTCCGGTGTCGGCAGCTTGGGTCCGAAGTCCCCGACCTTGGGCAATGTGCCTGCGGAGAGGAACTCGTTGACCGTCTGGTCCGTGCACGCCTTGTTCTCGTCCCGCGACATGTACGAGGTGTGCGAGGCACCGGAGACCGAGAGCAGGCTGCCGTCGATCGTGCGGGCGAGCTTGACGCCCGAGGCGTACGGGGTCGCCGAGTCGTGGGAGGTCGAGACGACGAGGATGTTCGGCACCGCGGTGAGCTTCTCCGGCTTGGGCAGGGTGCCCTTGAACTTCCAGAAATCGCAGTAGTCGTAGACGCCCGGCGAGACCGACGCCGCCTGGAACGGTCCGGCTTCGTCGTAGCGCTTGGCCAGGTCGCGCAGCTCCTCGATGTCCGGCTTGTTCCCGTAGCTGTTCTCATCCGTGCAGCGGATGTTCGTGAACGCCTGGAGCATCGGGTCGTAGTGGCCGGTCTCGTCGCGGGAGTTGTACGAATCGGCGAGCGTCATGAGCACCCCGGCGGTCTCTCCGGCCTTGAGTTCGGTGAGCCCGAGCGCGAGCTGCGCCCAGAGGTCCTCGGAGTAGAGGGCCTGGATGACGCCGGTGCGGGCATCGCCGAAGGTGACCTCGCGGTCATCGCCTTCGGATCCCGCCGGCAGCGGTTTGCCTTCGAGGGAGCGGAGGATCCCCTGCACGGCCGTGGTGAGTTCCGCCCTGTCGGTGATCCCGTCGCCGAGGGCGCAGGTGAACGGTGCGTTCTTGAGGTCGGCGAGCCGGTCAGGGTACTCGAGGTTCGGGTAGGTCTCGCCCCACGTCCTGCCCTCGGTGCCCTTGGCCGAGCAGTCGAGCGCGAACTGTTCGAAGGTGTCCTGGAAGCCGGCGATCTGCTTGACCGAGTCGTCGGCGTCCTCTTCGGCGTCGGCCTTGCTCACGAGCTTGCCGTCGGCGTCGAGGTAGGCCTGGGGGTCCTTGTTGATGTCCTTGAGAGCCTTGTACGCGGAGACGTTGCCGGGGTCGACGGCGCCGTCGAGGACGAGCCGGCCGACGCTGTCGCCGAACTTCTGCGCATAGACGTACCCGAGCCGGGTCCCGTAGGAGAAGCCGATGAAGTCGAGCTTGTCGTCGCCGCTCGTCGAACGGATGAGGTCGAGGTCGCCGACGGCGTCCCACGTCCCCAGGTGCTTCATGAGGTTCTCCTGGCCTCCCTCACCGAGGTCGAAGAGCTTGCCGGTGTTCTCGATGCAGTCACCGGCGAATCTCTCCGCCTGGTCGTTGAGGATGTCCTCGGCGTCCTCGCGGTCACCGGCCCACGCGTCCTCGGCGCGGTCGGCGTCGATCTGCTCATCGGTCGAGCACTGGGAGAAGGGCATCGAGCCGCCCGTGCCACGCGGGTCGAAGCCGACGAGGTCGAAGTTCGCTGCGAGGTCGGGTTCGAAGAGTGCACCGGCGACGCCGAGCGTCATGCCCGAACCGCCCGGTCCGCCCGGGTTCCAGGCGACGGTGCCCTGCGGGGTGGTCTTGACGAACTTCCCGTCGACCATCTTGCCGGAGGGGACCTTCATCATCGCGATGGCGACGTTGCCGGCGGCAGGATCCTTCGCGTCGATGGGAGCGATGAGGTAGCCGCAGACCGGGGTGCGTCCGATGCGCTCGGTGTAGTCGGGGTAGCCGAGCTTGCCGCAGTTCTCGGCGCTGAGGTCGACCTTCTGGTTGTAGTACTTCTTCAGGCCCGCGGGGATGTTGCCCGCGCCCTTGCCGCCGCCCTTCGGGTCGGGGATGCGGTAGGTGCCGTCGTCCTGGCGGAAGAGCTCCTTCGCCAGCTGCGGGTAGTACTCGTCGAGTTCACCGGCCTGATTCGCGTCCTCGCTGGGCTCTTCCGTCGGCTCGCCGCTCGGACTGGGCGACTCGGTCGGAGTCTGCGTCGGGTCGTCGGTCGGTGTCGGTGCTGCGGTCTCGTCAGCGACGACCGTGAAGTCCTCGCTCGTCTTCAGCCCGTCGTCCGACTTGACGATGTAGGTGCCGGGGGTCAGTCCCGATCCGTCGAGTTCGGTCTCGACGGTGCCGGATCCAGCGGGGACGACGGCGTCCGTGCCTGCGACGGCTTCGTTGTTCGCCGCGTGGACGATGCGCAGCGTCGTCGCTGCATCGGAGGCGCGGACGGTGACGGGGATGACGAGCGAGGTCGAGGCGGTCACCTCGGCGTCGGTGCCGAGGACGATCTCGAGCTCGTCGACGTCTGTCGCTTCGTCGGCTGCGGGCTTCTGGATGGACTCTGCGGGTGACTCCGCGGGACCGGCGGCCGCCGGGGGGCAAGCCCCCGCGGACAGCAGCAGAAAGGCGGCGAACGCCGGTCCCCCGAC
>ENA-OOKA01000103-OOKA01000103.1-human-skin-metagenome-genome-assembly--contig:-NODE-103-length-28290-cov-7.002621_pt1 | contig 28290 bp, 22 predicted proteins | sample MGYA00248825_ERZ500995 | MGnify/ENA primary metagenome ERZ500995 (study PRJEB25958, sample SAMN03398540) | human skin metagenome | study: EMG produced TPA metagenomics assembly of the Human Skin...
CGATCGCCTCCCCGCCGGTCAGACCCGGCCAGAGTTCGACATCGCCGGGAACGTAGGCGAGGCGCCGGTGCAGCGACACGGCCTGCGACCACGGATCCTCGCCGAGGAGGCGGACCCGTCCGCGGTCGTGGCGGAGGATCCCGAGGAGGATCCGGATCGTCGTCGACTTCCCGGCGCCGTTGGGGCCGAGGAATCCGTGGACCTCGCCACGGTCGACGGTGAGGTCGAGGCCGTCGAGGGCGCGCACGCGTCCGTAGCTCTTGACCACGTGGTCGAGTTCGATGGCCGCCGAGGAGGTGCCCGGTGAGCGGTCGCGCGCGGTCGTCGTCGTCATCGTCATGGTGTGTCATCTCCCTTGGTCGGAGTGTCGGGGTTCTGGTCGGGAACGGAGTCGAGGACGCCGTTCTGGTAGAGGTCGAGCAGGTGCGGGGCGATGCGGGTCATCGTCTCGGCGATGTCCCCGGTGCCGAGGTTGGACTCGAGGCGCTGTGCGAGCATCGCCGGGGCGAGCGCCATGACGGCGAGGGTGGCCGCCTGGCCGTGCGGGTCGTCGCTGCGTCGGAAGCTGTAGCCGGCGAAGCCGTCGGCGAGATAGGACTCGACGAGGTCGACGTAGTGGTCGAAGTAGCGCTGACCGTGGGGGCTGGGGTCGAGGAGCGATTTGAGGAGGTATTCGACGGCGGTCGTCATCACCGGGTCGTCGAACATCATCTGCATGGCCATCACCGCGTACTGGGCGTTCTCGGCCTTCTTCTCGGTGATGAGCGCGAAGACGTGGTCGTCGCACGCGGTGCGCAGCCCCTCCTTCGATCCGAAGTGGTGGATGACGAGTCCGGGGGAGACGCCGGCGGCCGCGGCGATCGCGCGCACCGTCGTCTTCGCGAACCCGTGGGCGGCGAACTCTCTGACGGCCGCGTCGAGGATCCTCTGCGCGGTCTCGGGAGACGAATTGGGGGAGCGGCCGGGCTCCTTCTGCGGGCTGGTTGAACGCATGTTTAATATTAAACGCATGTTCAATGATGCTGTCAACAGGGTCGCGGTGAATTCTTCTCAGGCGAGTCTCCCGCGCTCCCGGCCGGGGCCTTGACGTACAACCATTCGGTTGTAGGATGAGGTCATGACAGTCTCCGCCGACGCCCTCATCGACGATCGCACCGATGCGGTCTTCCAGGCGCTGGCGGACCGGACCAGGCGCGACATCGTGCGCCGGGTCGCGGTCGAGGGGCTGTCGGTGTCCGAGCTCGCGTCGTCCTACGACATGAGCTTCGCCGCGGTCCAGAAGCACGTCGCCGTGCTCGAGCGCGCGGGACTGGTGACCAAGGAACGCGTGGGCAGGTCGCAGGTGACCCGTGCCGACGTCGGTGCGATCCGGACCGTGCGCGACCTCCTCGGCGAACTCGAGGTCCAATGGCGGGGCCGCGTCGAGCGCATCGACGCCCTCCTCGCCGAGGATGCGTGAGCCCCGGACAGGCCGACCCGACCGGGTCGGTGTCGAGGCGACCGAGACGGTCGCAGGAGTGAGGAGACGCCATGCCCGTGACAGAGACCAGCCACGACGAGGACACGAAGACCCTGACGATGGTCGCCCGCTTCGCCGCCCCGCCCGAGAGGGTCTGGGACGTCTACGCCGACCCCCGTCAGCTCGAGCGGGTGTGGGGACCGCCGACCTATCCCGCCACCGTCGTCGACCACGCGCTCGAACCCGGTGGTCGGGTCACCTACTTCATGACGAGTCCCGAGGGGGAGAGGTACTACGGGCTGTGGGAGGTCACGGCCGTCGACGCGCCCCACAGCTTCGAGTTCACGGACTGGTTCGCCGACGAGTCCTTCACGATCGACGAGAACCTGCCCGGCAGCACGAACACCTACACGTTCACCCCGGACGGCGACGGCACGAAGGCCGTCTGCACCTCGGTCTTCGACAGCGTCGAAGGCCTGCGCACGGTCCTCGAGATGGGCGTGGTCGAAGGCGCGACGGAGGCGATCGGCCAGATCGACGACCTCCTCGCCCGCGGCTGATCAGCCGGTCCCCGGCCGTTCAGCCGATTCCGACGCCCGGTCAGCGGACCACGGGCACGGGGGCCCGCCTCGGCGGGGTCAGTCCTCCCTCATCGCCGCCATCGACATCTGCGGTGCCTCCGGTTTCACGGGGATGATGAGGAGGAGGCCCGCGATGAGGACGACGATGATGCCGAGCGTGCCGGCGCGCTGGAAGCCGAAGATCGAGATCGAGAGGGCGAACATGGCCGGGCCGAGGAAGCTCACGGCCCGGCCGGTCGTCGCGTAGAGGCCGAAGTTCTCTCCGGCGCGTTCGGGCGGGGTGATGCGGGCGAGGAACGACCGCGACGAGGACTGCACCGGTCCGACGCAGAAGCTGAGGACGAGGGCGCAGACCCAGAACACGGCCGCCTCGGCGGAGAAGAGGATGGGGATGCCGCCGAGGATGATGACGATGAGGCCTGCGATGATGACGGGTTTGGGGCCGAACCGGTCGTCGAAGAACCCGGCGATCATCGCGCCGGCCCCGGCGGCGACGTTCGCGGCGACCCCGAGGATGATGATCTCGGAGGCGGAGAAACCGTAGCTGCCGGCCGCGAGCACCCCGGCGAAGGCGAAGATCGCGGCGAGCCCGTCGCGGAAGACCGCGGAGGCGATGAAGAACCGCAGCGTCTGATGCTCGGTCCGCCACATCCGCACGAGGCGGCGGACGAGGGAGGCGTAGTCGGAGAGGAAGGCGCGGATCGGATGCCCCGCCGAGGTGCCCGTGGCCTTCGCGCCGGGTGCGGTGATGAGGACGGGGATCGCGAAGATCGCGAACCAGGCCGCCGAGAGGGCGGCGACGATGCGGAAGCGCAGCCCGCCCTCGTCGGTGGCGCCGAAGAGGCCGACCTCGGGTTGGATGACGAGGACGAGGAGGAGGACGAGGAGGACGAGGCCGCCCGCATACCCCATGCCCCAGCCGAAGCCGGAGACCTTCCCGACGTTGTCCGGGGTGCTGATGCGGACCATGATGCCGTTGTAGGCCACCTCGGCGAACTCGAAGAAGACGCTGCCCACGGCGATGAGGAGGAGACCCAGCCACAGGTAGGCGGGGGAGTCGCGGACGAAGAAGAGGCCGAACATCGTCGCCACGACGATGCCGGTGTGGACGCCGAGCCACAGCTTGTGCCGGCCGCCGGCGTCGGCGCGGGTGCCGACGGCGGGGGCGACGAGGGCGATGACGAGGCCCGCCGCGGCCAGCGACCAGCCGAGCGCGGACGATCCGGCCTCCTCCGTCGCGGCCACGCCCTTCGTCAGATACGGGGTGAAGACGAAAGTGATGATCACGGCATTGAACGACGCCGAACCCCAGTCCCACAGGGCCCAGCTGAAGACGCCTCGGCGTGAGCTGGACGGGGATCTCGGGTATGCGCGCATGACGTCACTGTACTGAACCGAACGGTCGGTTCATGGTCGCCACATGGGAATTCGGTTGATGTTTGCCCAGGATTACGGCAAGGTGGAAAGTCGTTTGGACGCACCCGATACGAAGGACCACATGACTGATTCCCAGGCGGACAAGACAGATTCGGCGGGCACTCCGCCGGGTGACGAGGAGCAGAACCACTATCTCTTCGGGGCACCCGATCCCGTCAGACTCCACCTGCCCGACAAGCTCCACATCGGCGAGGACGACTCGGACGAGGCGATCACGGAGAAGCTGCGCCGGCAGGGCGTGAAGATCGGCCGCGGCATGATCGCGCCGCGCGTCTTCTGGCCGGCGCTCATCGTCATCGTCGCCGTCGCCGTGCTCTCGATCGTCTTCCCGACCGGTGCCGGTGAGACCATCCTCGGCATCCAGTCGTGGATCGTCGCCGACCTCGGCTGGTACTACATGCTCGTCGTCGGAGCCTTCGTCGCCTTCGCGATCGTCGTCGGCGTGTCCAAGTACGGCAGGATCAAGCTCGGCAAGGACGAGGACGAACCCGAGTTCGGCATCCTCTCCTGGTTCGCGATGCTCTTCGCCGCGGGCATGGGCATCGGCCTCGTCTTCTACGGAGTCGCCGAACCGCTCACCTTCGCCACCACCGGAGGCAAGCCCGGCTGGCCCGGCGGCGAGGTCGAGAACGCGCAGCTGGGCATGGCCCAGACCTTCGTCCACTGGGGACTGCACCCGTGGGCGCTCTACGCGGTGCTCGGCATGGCGCTCGCCTACGCGATCCATCGGCGCGGCCGTCCGCTGTCCATCCGCTGGGCGCTCGAACCCCTGCTCGGCCGCTACGTCAAGGGCTGGGCCGGCGACCTCATCGACATCATCGCGATCTTCGGCACGGTCTTCGGCATCGCCACCTCGCTCGGCCTCGGCGTGCAGCAGATCTCCGCGGGACTCGCCCACATCGGGCTCGTCGGCGAGTACGACAACTTCTTCCTCGTCATCCTCATCGTCATCATCACCCTGCTCGCCACGTTCTCCGTGGTCTCGGGTGTGGGCGCGGGCATCAAGTGGCTCTCGAACATCAACCTCTCGCTGGCGGGCCTCCTGCTCGTCACCGTGCTCGTGCTCGGACCCACGCTCTTCCTCTTCCAGAACTTCGTCGAGTCCCTCGGCGTCTACCTCGCCAATGTGCTCGGCATGACCTTCGACATCGGCGCCTACACCGGTGAGGAGGGCGCTGCATGGAACGCCTCGTGGACCCTCTTCTACTGGGGCTGGTGGATCTCGTGGGCACCGTTCGTCGGCGTCTTCATCGCCCGCATCTCGCGTGGCCGCACGGTCCGTGAGTTCATCGCCGGTGTCCTCCTCGTGCCCTCGCTCGTCGGGTTCTTCTGGTTCTCCGTCATGGGCGGTGCCGGCATCTACCGGCAGCTCTTCGGCGCGGGCGACCTCGTCGATCCCGAGGAGGGCGTCGTCGCCGAGCGTGTGCTCTTCGACGTCCTCGGCGGACTGCCGCTCGGTTCGGTGCTCTCGGTCATCGCGATCATCCTCGTGGCGATCTTCTTCATCACGTCCTCGGACTCGGGTTCGCTCGTCGTCGACATGCTCGCCTCGGGTGGTCACCCGAATCCGCCGATCTGGTCGCGTGTGCTTTGGGCTCTGCTCGAGGGCGCGCTCGCGATCGCGCTGCTCACCGCCGGTGGGCTCACGGCCCTTCAGGCTGGCTCGCTCATCACGGCGCTGCCATTCAGCATCGTGCTCATCCTCGTCTGCGTCTCGACGCTCAAGGCGTTCGGCAAGGAGGCGAAGCGCACGGCTGCGATCGAGCGCGCCGCCGCTTACCGGGCCGTGGGCGAGCACCTCGCCGATGACTTCGACCAGTACCTCGGCGACATCGTCGACGAGCGCATCGACTACCAGATCACGCGCAGCCGCGGTCTCATCGAACGCCAGCGCGACAAGGCCGCTCGGGAAGGACGCGACGGCGGGGCAGGCCGCGATGGTCGATCGGGCCGCGATGCCGCCGCGCGCCGGGACGGCAAGGAGGGCAAGGGCCTTCGCGACGCCGCCTGGAAGCTCAACCCCCGCAAGGATTCCGACTCCCGCAAGGACAGGTAGCCGGCTCCGGCAGCAACGACGGCCCCGTGGTTCGTCACGGGGCCGTCAGTCTGTGGCCGGACGGTGTCGGCGTCTGCGGGCGGCGGTGCGGGCGTCGGTGGTCGGACGGTGCCGGCTGGTCGCCCGGGGGCGGCACCCCGCTCTCGCTGCCGGCGACCCCGTTCCCGAGGAGGATCCCGTCCGATACTGACGCCGATTTCGAATCGGATCCTCCTCGGGAAGGCCCGGCTGGTCGGGCCGACCGCCTCGGCGGGGAAGAGCCGGGGAAGGCCAGGCACGGGATGGGCGGTCGTGTCGTGACCGCGGCGGGAGTGACCGAGTAGGCTGGAGGCACCTGACCGCGATCGCTACGACCAAGGAGCCCAGATGCCCATTGCCAGCCCTGACGTGTATGCCGAGATGATCGACCGGGCGAAGTCCCAGGGCTTCGCCTACCCGGCGATCAACTGCACGTCCTCGCAGACGATCAACGCCGCGATCCGCGGATTCGCCGAGGCGGGGTCGGACGGCATCGTCCAGCTCTCGACGGGTGGCGCCGAGTACATCTCCGGCCCGACGATCAAGGACCGGGTGCGCGGGGCGATCGCGTTCTCCGCCTTCGCCACCGAGGTGGCCAAGAGTTACGACGTCAACATCGCCCTCCACACCGACCACGCCCCCAAGGACGCCGTCGAAGCGTGGGTCAAGCCGCTCCTCGCCGCCTCGACCGAGCGCGTGAAGTCCGGTGGCGAACCCTACTTCCAGTCGCACATGTGGGACGGTTCGGCCGTGCCGCTCGATGAGAACCTCGTCCTCGCCGAGGAGCTCCTCGAGCTCGCAGCCGCCGCGCACGCGATCCTCGAGATCGAGGTCGGCGTCGTCGGCGGCGAGGAGGACGGCGTCGAGAACGAGATCAACGAGCAGCTCTACACGACCGTCGAGGACGGACTCGCGACCGTCCGTGCGCTCGGCACCGGGGAGAAGGGCCGCTACCTCACGGCGCTGACCTTCGGCAACGTCCACGGCGTCTACAAGCCCGGCAACGTCAAGCTCCGTCCCGAGCTGCTCGGCGAGATCCAGGCCGCCGTCGGCAAGGAGGTCGGCAAGGACAAGCCCTTCGACCTCGTCTTCCACGGCGGTTCGGGATCGAGCGCCGAGGAGATCGCCGAGGCGGTCCGCCACGGCGTCGTGAAGATGAATGTCGACACCGACACCCAGTACGCGTTCACCCGCCCCGTCGCCGACCACATGTTCCGTCACTACGACGGCGTGCTCAAGGTCGACGGCGAGGTCGGCAACAAGAAGGAGTACGACCCGCGCTCCTACGGCAAGGCCGCCGAGGCGGGCATGGCCGCACGCGTCGTCGAGGCCTGCGAGAACCTCGGTTCGGCGGGCACGAGCGTGAAGTGAGCACTCCGCTCCTGGTGGTCACCGTGTGAGCTCCAGGCTGCGCCGGTGTGATCGGACACTCGGACGGGCCCCGCACTGCAGATGAGCAGTGCGGGGCCCGTCGGCGTTCGGACGCTCTCGCGCGGGTGGTCGCGGCGATGTGCCCGCGGGAGTTCGGTGGCTGTCGAGGCGAGGACGCGCAGTGTCAATTCCTGCCTCGCAGATCGACACTGCGCGTCCTCAACTCGCCTCACAGCCCGGACGTCGCCCACCGGAGCTCGCGTGACCGGCTGCGTCCGCGTGGTGCGACCAGGGTGACACCCACGCCCGCGGAGACGACGCGAGGTCCGGGACGCCGTTGTCCCGGACCTCGCTGGCTCTGTGGGGCACGTCAGCCCGTGCCGGGCGGCCGAGGATCGTCGCCTCGACCGCCCGGCACGGTGTGCATCAGCCCTGCGGCACGTGCTCGCCGGCCTTCATCTTCGCCCAGCGCTCCTCCCAGAACGTCGCATTCTTGATGCCGACGGCCTGGGGGTCGAACTCGGGATCGAGTCCGAGCTTCTGCTGACGCTCGAAGTCGCGCAGCAGTTTGAACGCCGGCTGCTGGAGGATGAGGATGCCGACGATGTTCAGCCATGCCATGGCGCCGACGCCGATGTCGCCGAGCGCCCACGCATCGCTGGGGTTGTCGTTCATCACGCCGATGGCGACGGCGATGAGGATGAGCACCTGCAGAGCGCGGGTGCCGATCGTGAGGAAGACCGGGTTCTTCAGCTTGCCGAGCAGGTAGACGAGGTTCGTCTCCGCCATGTAGTAGTACGCGACGATCGTCGTGAGCGCGAAGAGGAAGATCGAGACCGCGATGAAGCTCGCCCCGATGCCCGGAAGCATCGTGTCGAGACCCGACTGCGGCCAGCCCTCGCCCGGGGTGGTCTCGAGGGCTTCGACGAGCTGCCCGCGACCGGAGCCGATGATCTCGCCCTCGGGGCTGAGCACCCGGTACATGCCGGTCGAGAGGATCATGAAGGCCGTGGCCGAGCAGACGAAGAGCGTGTCGATGTAGACCGAGCCGGCCTGGACGAGGCCCTGCTTGGTCGGGTGCGACACCTCGGCGGCGGCAGCGGCGTGGGGACCGGTGCCCTGACCGGCCTCGTTCGAGTAGATGCCGCGCTGGACGCCCCACTGGACGGCGAGGCCGATGATGCCGCCGAAGGCCGCATCGGGAGCCGAGTCGATGCCCAAGGCGGAGGTGAAGATGAGCTGGAGGACCGGCACGATCTGGTCGGCGTTGATGAAGGTCACCGCGATGGCCGCGAGGATGTAGATGACGGCCATGAACGGCACGGCCAGCGACGCGAAGTGCGCGATGCGCTTGACGCCGCCGATGACGATGAAGGCCATGATGACGACGAGGGCAAGCGCCGTGACCCAGGTCGGCAGGTTCCACGCGTTGGTCACGGCGCCGCCGATGGCGCGCGACTGGACGCCCGGAAGGAGGAAGGACATCGCGAGGACGGTGACGGCGGCGAAGACGAAGCCGTAGACCTTGAAGAACTTGCCGAAGCGCGTCAGCTCGTAGGCCTTCTCGAGGTAGAAGGCGGGACCGCCGCGGTACTCACCGGTCTTCGGGTCCTTCTCCTTGTAGGTCTGGCCCAGGGTCGACTCGACGTAGGAGGTCGAAGCGCCGAGGAGGGCGGAGATCCACATCCACACGACGGCACCGGGTCCGCCGAAGCCGATCGCGGTCGCCACACCGGCGATGTTGCCGACGCCGACGCGTCCGGCCAGCGACATCGAGAGAGCCTGGAACGAGGAGACGCCGTCCTCGGAGCTCTTGCCGCGGAACATCTGGGTGAAGATGGTCTTGACCTTGCGGATCTGGACGGCGCGGGAGCGGATCGTGAAGTACACGCCTGCGCCGAGGCAGAGGTAGACAAGCCACGAGGACCAGATGATCCCGTTGATCCATTCGACGACTGCGGACACGTTCTTCCAATCGTTGATGCGTGCGTTGGTGCTGGCTGCGCGAGTCGGGCTCCCGACTCGAAGCGCTCACTTCGAAAGAAGGTTGTGGCTTCGCTGTGAGCCACCTCATAAGTGAAGCCCATTGTGAGCTGGGACGCAAATTGGCCGGTGAGGCCCGACAATCCGGGAAACTCTTGGTTGCGAAACGGTCTCAGTATCCCTCTCCGCGAGGCCGTTGGTTCACTATCTGGGACGGAATCCGTATGATGTGACGCGGATCTCTCCGAGCAAAGACGACACGGAGAGCACATGTGACAGAACAGGATCACAATGAAACGTCGAACCGGCATCAAGGTCGCTGCCATCGCTGCGGCCGGCGCCCTGCTTCTCTCGGCATGCTCGACCTCGACCACCGGCGGTGGAGGCGGCGGCGAGGACGGCGGCGTCCTCACGGTGGGCACGACGGACAAGGTCACCGTCCTCGACCCGGCCGGAGCGTATGACAACGGCACCTCTCTCGTCGAGCAGCAGGTCTACCCGTTCCTCCTCGCCTACAAGCCCGGCACCGCCGAGCTCAACCCGTCGATCGCGGAGTCGGCGGACTTCACGGATCCGAAGAAGTACGAGGTCAAGCTCAAGGACGGCCTCAAGTTCGCCAACGGCAACGAACTCACCTCCTCGGATGTGAAGTTCTCCTTCGACCGGCAGATCAAGATCCAGGACCCCAACGGACCGTCGTCCCTCCTCGGCGGACTCGAATCGGTCGAGACCCCCGACGACAAGACCGTCGTCTTCAACCTCAAGCGCGACAACGACCAGACCTGGCCGGGCGTCCTCGCCTCGGCGGCGGGACCGATCGTCGACGAGGACGTCTTCTCGCCCACCGAGCTCACCCCTGACCAGGAGATCGTCGACGGCAAGGCCTTCTCAGGCCCTTACGTCATCGACGGCTTCAAGTTCAACGAGCTCATCACGTACAAGGCGTACCCGGACTATCAGGGCTACCTCGAGCCGGCGAAGACCGACACCGTGCAGATGAAGTACTACTCGGACGCGAACAACATGAAGCTCGACGTCGAGAAGGGCACGATCGACGTCGCGTGGCGCTCGCTGTCTGCCACCGACATCGAGGATCTCGGCAAGAACGACGACCTCACCGTCCACAAGGGACCCGGCGGCGAGATCCGCTACATCGTCTACAACATGGACACGATGCCCTTCGGTAAGAAGACCGACGACACCGACGAGAAGAAGGCGCTGGCCGTGCGCCAGGCGATGGCCGACTCGATCGACCGTCAGGCCGTGGCCAGCCAGGTCTACAAGGACACCTACACCCCGCTCTACTCCTACGTCCCCGAAGGACTGCCGGGCGCGAACGAATCGCTCAAGTCCGCCTACGGCGACGGCAAGGGCGGCGCGGACGTCGAGAAGGCGAAGAAGACGCTCGAGGACGCCGGCGTGACAACCCCGGTCGAACTCAACCTCCAGTACAACCCCGACCACTACGGTCCCTCCTCGGGCGACGAGTACGCCCTGATCAAGGATCAGCTCGACAAGACCGGCCTGTTCAAGGTCAACCTCCAGTCGACGGAATGGGTCCAGTACTCAGAGGACCGCACGGCCGACGTCTATCCGATGTACCAGCTCGGGTGGTTCCCCGACTACTCGGATGCCGACAACTACCTCGTGCCGTTCTTCTACGACACGGATGAGACCCCGAGCTTCCTCGCCAACCACTACCGCAACGAGGAGATCAACAAGGAGCTCACCGATCAGGCGTCGATCGCCGACAAGGGCGAACGCGCCAAGGCGATCGAGGACATCCAGAACCAGCTCGCCGAGGAGCTGCCGACGCTGCCGTTGCTCCAGGGCAACCAGATCGCTGTCTCCGGCAAGGACGTCAAGGGCGTCGAGGACACCCTCGATCCCGCCTTCCAGTTCCGCTTGGCTCTGCTGAGCAAGTGAGCACTCCGACGCTCCGACCCGTGGCCGCCGGCAGGCGGCACGGGACCGAGCAGCGACGATCAGCCGGCTGACCGTCCCCGAGGTGCAGGTGTGACCCACCTGCACCTCGTGGCGCGTCCGCACCGAAAGACGAATCCCAAAGGAACCATGTCTGCAGCCATCAGCCAACCCGAGGCGGCCGAACCGACCGCAGCGGTGAAGAAGTCCTCCGGGACCGGACTGGGACGCTACGTCCTCATCCGCTTCCTCCTCATCATTCCGACGATCTTCATCCTCACCACCCTGGTGTTCTTCCTCATGCGGATCACCGGTGATCCGATCACCGCGGCCCTCGGCGGCCGCCTCACCCAGGACCAGCTGGCCGAACGCGTCGCCGCCGCCGGCTACGACCGCCCCATTCTCGTCCAGTACTTCGAGTACATGGGCAACCTGCTCCGCGGGGATTTCGGGACGACGATCTCCGACGGCCGCCCGGTCACCGAGATCCTCCTCACCTACGGTGCGGCCACCGTCGAACTCGTCTTCTACGCGCTCATCGTCGCCTTCATCATCGGCATTCCACTCGGCATGCTCGCCGCCTACAAGCGGGACAAGGCCCCCGACGCCGCGCTGCGCATCCTCGCGATCCTCGGTTACGCCACCCCCGTGTTCTTCGCCGGCATGATCCTCAAGCTCATCTTCGGCGTCTACTTCCCGATCCTGCCGGTGGCCGGTCGCGGCACGACGGAGACCGAGTACATCATGTCCGGAGTCGTCGGACCGACCGGCTTCTACATCATCGATGCGCTGCGGATCGGCAACTTCGAGGTCCTCGGCGACGTCCTCGCCCACGCTGTGCTGCCCGCGCTCGCGCTCGGCATCCTCACCGCCGGCGTCTTCCTCCGGCTCGTGCGCACGAACCTCATCGGCACCCTCGGCCAGCAGTACATCGACTCCGGACGCTCCCGCGGCATCTCCGAGTTCCGCCTGGTCACCAAGCACGCCTACCGGCCCGCGCTCATCCCGATCGTCACGGTCATGGGCATGCAGATCGCGCTCATGCTCGCCGGCGCCGTGCTCACCGAGACGACGTTCGAATGGAAGGGCATCGGCTTCAAGCTCGCCGAGTACCTCACGGCCCGCGACTTCGTCGCCGTCCAGGGCATCGTCGTCATGCTCGCCGTCATCGTGGCGTTCACGAACTTCATCGTCGACGTCATCGCCGCCTTCATCGACCCCCGAGTGAGGTACTGATGTCTGAGAACACAGAGAAGTTCGCCGAGGCGGCCCCCGGTTCCGGTGTCCCTGCCGTCGTCCTCGACGAGAAGGCGAAGAAGTCGTGGTGGACCCGTCTGCCCATCGTCTCCCACCTGCGGCAGTCCGTCGGACTGCAGCGGGGCATGCTCATCACCGGTCTCGTGCTCTGCGGGATCGTCCTCATCTGCGCGATCTTCGCGCCTCTCATCGCCCCCTACGGCTTCAACCAGCTCGGCACTGCGGAAGGGAACTTCGGGGCCACCCAGCCGCCGAGTCCTGAGCACATCTGGGGCACGACCGTCGGCGGCTACGATGTCTTCTCCCGGGTCGTCTGGGGTGCCCAGACCGCGGTCGCCGTCATTGTCGTCGCCGTCGCCGCCTCGCTCTTCGCCGGGGTCATCCTGGGGCTGATCTCCGGGTACCTCGGCGGGTGGCTCGACCGGATCCTCGTCGTCATCGCCGACGCCGTCTACGCATTCCCGACCCTGCTGCTCGCCCTCGTCATGGCGATCGCGATCTCCGGCGGGCAGTCGAGCGCGTGGGGCGGCATCGCTGCGGCGGCGCTGTCGATCACCGTCGTCTTCATCCCGCAGTACTTCCGCGTCGTCCGCGCGGAGACCCTGCGACTCAAGGCCGAACCGTTCGTCGAATCGGCGATCGTCCTCGGCGCGTCGAAGACGCGGATCATCGGCAAGCACATCTTCCGGAATGCGACGCGGACGCTGCCGCTCATCTTCACACTCAACTCGTCCGAGGCGATCCTCACCCTCGCCGGGCTCGGGTTCCTCGGATTCGGCATCGAACCCACCTCGGCGGCGGAATGGGGATACGACCTCAACAAGGCCCTGCCGGACGTCACCAGCGGTGTGTGGTGGACCTCGGTGTTCCCAGGTCTGGCGATCGTGCTCACCGTCCTCGGGATCACGCTCGTCGGGGAGTCGATGAACGACCTCAACGATCCGCGTCTGCGCGTGCGCAGGAAGGCGAAGACGAAGGCCGGTGCCGCCGGCGCCCGCGACTGGAAGGCGGAGGCCCGCGCATGAGCGGCAACGACAGGATGATGAAGACCCTCGACGGCGCTGACGGCGCGATCGAGACGCCCGGAAGCGCCCGCACCGTCGACGGCGGACAGCCCATCCTCGACGTCGATCACCTCGACGTCACCTTCTCCACCGACGCCGGCGACGTCCATGCGGTCAAGGACGTGTCCCTGGCCGTGAGCCCGGGCGAAGTGCTCGCGATCGTCGGAGAGTCCGGTTCAGGCAAGACGGTCACCGCACGGTCCATCCTCGGCCTCCTTCCGGAGACGGCGCAGCGGTCTGGGGCCGTCGTGCTCTCGGGCAGCGATGTGCTCGCCGTCAGCGCCGAGGAGCTGCGAGAGATGCGCGGGTCCGATGTCGCGATGGTCTTCCAGGAGCCGTCGACGGCGCTCAACCCCGTCTTCACGGTCGGATGGCAGATCGCCGAGGGACTGCGCGCCCACCACCGAAAGGCGAGCCGGGCCGAGCTCAAGGCGAAGGTCGTCGCAGCGATGGAGCAGGTGGGCATCCCCGACGCCGAGCACCGCTTCGACTACTATCCGCACCAGTTCTCAGGCGGACAGAAGCAGCGCATCGTCATCGCGATGGCGCTCGCCCTCGGTGCCAAGCTCATCGTCGCCGACGAGCCGACCACGGCTCTCGACGTCACGGTCCAGGCCGAGATCCTCGACCTGCTCCGCGAGCTGCGCGATGAGACGGGCACAGCGATCGTCCTCATCACCCACAACATGGGCGTCGTCGCCGACCTCGCCGACCGCGTGGCCGTGATGTACCGCGGCGACCTCATCGAGGTCTCGCCCGTGAAGACGCTCTTCAGCGACCCCAAGGAGCAGTACACCCGCGACCTGCTCGCGGCCGTGCCGAAGCTCGGCTCGACCGTCGTCGGCAGCCGCAAGGCCGCCGCGGCCGACCGGGACGCAGGAGACGGCCGGGACGCGGCGGACGACCGGGACGCCGTGGTTGACCGGGAACCGGGACCTGCGGCAGAGGAGGGGAGCTTCGGCACAACCGCCTCGGCGAGGAAGCGGGAACGGACGGCCGCCTCGGCGGGGGATTCCGTCGTCGTCGCAAACGGACTCGACATCGTCTATCCGGGTGGGCTGGGACGGCCGGACTTCCACGCGGTGAAGTCGGTGAGCTTCGAGATCCGCGCGGGCGAGGTCTACGGGCTCGTCGGCGAATCGGGGTCGGGCAAGACGACGATCGGGCGCGCGATCGCGGGTCTGACCAGGGCGAGCGGAGGCAGCCTTTCGGTGCTCGGGCATGAGATGGTCGGGTTCAGGGAGCGGTCGTTCCGGTCGATCCGCAAGCGCATCGGGTTCGTCTTCCAGGACCCGGCGGCCTCGTTCAACCCGCATCTGACGATCGGGGAGTGCATCGCGGAGCCGTTCGCGATCCACCGGCCGGAGTTGAGCGTGCGCGATCGCGGGGCCAGGGTGCTCGAACTCCTCGATTCGGTGCAGCTGCCGGCGGACTATGCCGGGCGCTACCCGCACGAGCTCTCGGGCGGTCAGCGGCAGCGGGCCTCGCTCGCGCGCGGTCTCGCGCTCGATCCCGAGCTGCTCATCGCCGACGAGCCGACCTCGGCCCTCGACGTGTCCGTGCAGGCGAAGGTGCTCGAGCTCTTCGTCGAGCTGCAGAACCGCTTCGACTTCGCGGCACTGTTCATCAGCCACGACCTCGCGGTCGTCGACATGCTCTCGGATCGCATCGGCGTGCTCTACCATGGCCGGCTGCTCGAGGAGGGCACGGGCGAGCAGGTGCTCGGGTCACCGAGCAACGACTACACGAAGCGGCTCATCGCCTCCCTGCCGGTGCCCGACCCGGTCGAGCAGGCGCAGCGGCGCGAAGCCGCCCGGCAGCTGCGGGCCGCGGCGGGGGCGTAGGCGTCCGGCAGTCCTTCGCGCGTTCGGCCACCCTGCGCGGGGTGGCCGAACGTCCGGAGGGGTGCCGCGGTGGAAACGCGCGAACCGGAGGGTTGCTGCCTGCCGCTACTTGCTCTCGGCGATGAAGTCGAGCATGCCCGCCTCGTTGACGGGCAGGGCGAGGAGGCGGTCGAGTTCGGCCTCATCGGCGTCGATGCCGACGATGCGCATCGCGTAGAGCGTGAATTCGCGTTCGATCTGGTCGGACTCGAGGCCGCCGCCGGGGCGGAACCAGATCGAGAGCGAATTGCAGATCGAGAGGATCGCCCGGGTCGCGAGCTGGGCGTGGCTGACGCGGAACTGGCCTGAGGCGATGCCCGCCTCGATGATGTCACCGAGCACCGCCCGCGCCTCGCGCTGCAGGGTCTTGATCCGGGCGGCGTTCTCGCCGTCGAGGCGCTCGGTGTCGCGCAGAAGCACGGTGGAGACGGAGACGTTGGCCATCCGGTAGCGGGAGAGGTAGCGGACCGAGACGGCGAGCTGGTCGACAGGGTCGTCGCCCACCTCGGCGACGACAGCACGTGAGTGGTCGATGTACCACGTGTAGGCGGTGTGGACGAGCTCGTACAGGGCTTCCTGCTTGGACGGGAAGTAGTAGTAGAGGGCGGAGAGACTCAGCCCCGCCGCCTGCGCGATGTCGCGGATCGATGCTCCGTCGAAGCCCTTCGTGGCGAACGTGTCGCGAGCCGAGCGGAGGATGTTGTTGCGGCCGTTCGTTGCTCTCACGGGACCTCGCTCCTCAATCATCGACGATCGAACAATCTTTCATGTGCCCCTCGACAATACCGCAGATCGACCCGCCTGCCGCGGTAGTCCCCGGGCAATCCGCGGCATCAGGCGCAACCCGCTCGCGGCCGCACCCTGCCCCCAACTCCACCCCGCACCCAACCGCACTCCGCCTTACCCGCACCCCGTCACCAACTGCGCAGTGACGAGGCTCACACCCTGGTCGCGGAATGATGCAAATTTCAACGACGTTGGGCATGGATGTGCCGCCCGAGTGCGGCACACCGATCGATCTGGGGCCGACCATCGGCCCTCCACCCGGTCGGTTCGGCTCAGCCGCGCACCACCGACCCGACAGCGAAGGACGTCCATGCTCACAATCGCCATCATCCCCGGAACCACCCGTCCCGGAGCCCTCAACCCGCAGGTCGTCCAGTGGGTCAGCGACCAGCTCGCCGGTCGCGACGACGTGACCGCCGAGGTCGTCGACTTCGGCGCCTTCGACCTCCCGCTCCTCGATGAGGTCATCCCGGCCGGTGCGAAGCGCTACGAGAACGCCCACACCAAGGCCTGGGGTGCGAAGCTCGACGAGTTCGACGCCTTCATCTTCGTCACTCCCGAGTACAACCACTCGATCTCCGGTTCCATGAAGAACGCCCTCGACTTCGTCGCCACCGAGTTCAACCACAAGGTCGCCGGCATCGTCAACTACGGCGCCGACAAGGGTGTGCGCGCCGCCGAGCACCTGCGCCACATCCTCGCGAACTACAAGGTCGCCGTCGTCCGCGACCAGGCCTCCTTCAGCATCTTCACCGACGTCGCCGACGGCACCTTCGCCCCGACCGAGGTCTCCGCGGCGCCGTTCGCCTCGATGGTCGACGACCTCGTCGCGTGGGGCGGTGCCCTCAAGGGCGTGCGCGAGGCACGCCAGTCGCTCACCGTCTGAGATCGATCGGCACCCTCGCCGAGGCGGCCGACCACGGTCGAGCGCCGCGTTCCGTCAGCGTGACGGCGGTCGTCGACCACGACCCGCAGCCCGTCTGCCCTCCCGGCAGGCGGGCTGCGCCGTCCTCCCGGCCTGGCCGGGGCCCATGCGCCCACCCCACCGTGACCTGGGCGACACCGCTGGGATACAGTCGAGCCAGTGAACGATCGCTCAGGTGCGATTTCGCCTGGGCGCCGCCCCCCCGCAGCGAAGGACACCCATGGAACTCACCGACACCGTCGCCCTCGTCACCGGCGGAGCCTCCGGGCTCGGCCGCGCCACCACCGAACGCCTGCTCGCCGCCGGTGCCCAGGTCGTCATGGTCGACCTCAACGCCGAGGTGGGGGAGCAGGTCGCGAACGAACTCGGCGACCGTGCCCACTTCGTCGCAGCCGACGTCACCGATGAGGCGCAGGTCCAGGCGGCCGTCGACACGGCGACCGGACTCGGATCGCTGCGCGTCGTCGTCAACTGCGCGGGCGTCGCGACCCCGGGCAAGCTCGTGTCGAAGAAGGGCCCGCTGCCCCTCGAGGCGTTCTCCAAGGTCATGGCCATCAACGTCGTCGGCACCATCAACGTCTGCCGCCTCGCCGCCGCCGCAATGCAGCAGGAGGAGCCCGTCGGCGAGGAGCGCGGCGTCATCGTCAACACCGCCTCGGTCGCGGCCTTCGATGGGCAGATCGGCCAGATCGCCTACTCCGCGTCGAAGGGAGCCGTCGCAGCGGTCACCCTCCCCATGGCCCGTGAGCTCGCCGCCTCCCTCATCCGCGTGGTGACGATCGCCCCGGGCATCTTCGAGACCCCGATGATGGCAGGCCTGCCCGCCGAGGCGCAGGAATCCCTCGGCAAGTCCGTGCCCCATCCCGCCCGGCTGGGCAGGCCCGCCGAGTACGCACAGCTCGTCGAGTCGATCGTGGAGAATCCCATGCTCAACGGGGAGATGATCCGCCTCGACGGCGCGATCCGTATGGCTCCGAAGTGAGCTGAAGCGACTCACGGCACCGAGCAGCGCGAGGCCGTCCCACGCACCGTGGGGCGGCCTCGGCGCATCTGCGCCCGGTCAGCGTGATTCGTTGACGAGGAGGGCGAGCTGCACCCGGGTGCTCACCTCGAGCTTGTCGAAGATGCGGGCCAGATGCGTCTTCACCGTCGCCGTGGAGACGAAGAGCGACCTGGCCACCTGCGCATTCGTCATCCCCTGGGCGACCGCCTCGGCGATCTCACGCTCCCTGGCGGTGAGCACGGCAAGGGGGTCCGGACGCCGTTCACCGCTGTCTCCCCAGGTAAGGCCTCCCGTCGAGGCGGAGGATCCCGAGCGGTCGAGCAGGGAGTCGATGACACCGGGGGAGAGCGCCCGAGTGCCGCCGGCGGCCGCTCGGACGGCGTGGATGAGTTCGTCGGGCGGAGTGTCCTTGAGGAGGTAGCCGGCCGCGCCGGCACTCAGCGCTCGGAGCACGAAGTCGTCGGTGCCGAAGGCGGTGAGGACGAGGACCTCGGGATGTGTTGCCTGCGCGAGGAGCGTGCGCGTGGCCTCGAGGCCGTCCATGACGGGCATCCGCAGGTCCATGAGGATGAGATCGGGTGAGAATTCCCTGGCCAGGGCGATGGCCTCTTCACCGTTGGCCGCCTCGGCGACGATGTCGATGTCCGGTGCGGCGCCGAGGAGGAGGCGCAGGCCCGAGCGCATGAGCGACTCGTCGTCGGCGATGATGATCCTGATCGTCACGGGCGCTCCTCGCCGGTCGGTTCGGTGGGTGCGTCCTCGGGGGTCTGGGTATGCGTAGGAGTGCCGGACGGGCCGACGGCAGGCTGCGCCGATGGTTCGACCTCGGCGGGAGTAGCAAGCCCCGTTGCTGGGAGTGTCGCGCGGAGGACGAAGTCGTCTCCTCTGCTCACGGTCAGAGTCCCACCCATTGCCTCCATCCTCTCGCGCAGACCGAGCAGACCCAGCCCGGACCCGGTCACCAGTGATGACGGTTTCGCTGCTCCGGCCTCCGCCGCGGCTGCTCGGCGCGGGTTGCTCGCCGTGAGGACAAGCGTCTCGGGGTTCTCATCTGCGGCGACGGTGATCCGCAGGCGTTCGCCGGGGGCGTGCTTGACGGCGTTGGTGATCGCCTCCTGGACGAAGCGGTAGATCGTCGTCCGCTCGAGAGCCCCGAGATCCTGCAGTGTGGCTGCGGACAGCGGTGGCTGGTAGTCGAGGGTGACGGTGTCCGCGCGGGTGCGGACGAGGCGGTCGAGGTCGGGGTCGACGACGGTGCCCTGGTCATCCCCGCGCAGCATCGTGAGCACTTCGCGGAGTTCGACGCCGGACCGGCGGGCGCTGCCGGCGATGAGGCGCGCACTCTCGCGCACGGAGTCGGCGTCGAGGTCTTCGCGCACGGACAGAGCGCCGGCGTACATCGCGATGACGCTGAGGTGGTGCGAGAGCGAATCGTGCATGTCGCGGGCGATGCCCCGACGCACCTCGGCGATCGCTCGCTCCTGCCGAGCCTGTCCACGCAGCAAGGTCTGGGCGGCGGAGTCGATGAAGCCCTGCTCTCGCGCCCCGCGGATGACGCCGATGACGACGATGATGGACAGTGACGAGAGGTTGAAGAGATAGACGGGCAGCTGGAAGCCGCCGAGTGCGACAGGCGTGATGACGTAGGCGCTCGTCAGCGCCGCAATCGACACGAGAAGTGTCGAGATTGTGAGCAGCCAGCTGCGCCGTGCGCACAACGTGATCATGAGAAGCCCCGACGAGGCGATGCCGAGGACGCCGATCGTCCCGAAAGCGACCCCGATAAGGCCGAGGGTGACGGCAATCCATCCTCCGGTGCGTCGTTGCAGCGATTCAACCGAACCATCCCGGTCGAGGAACTTCTCGCCGCCGCGTCCGCTCGCCGCCAGGAAGTCCCGCAGCTTCTCGGCTGCGAGGACTTTGGGCCGCAATGTCGAGCGCGGAACGGTCCGCCCGTTGAGCCAGAGGACGACGGGCAGACACGCGACGGAGATCGCCCCGAAAACGATGTGGATGGCGATCTCGACGTTCCGGCTGGCCTCGTCGACGTCGGGATCGTTCGGGTTGGACCAGTTGGCCGCAATGAGGCCGGCGACGATGAGCGCACCGATGACGAAGCAGATCGCCGTCCAGACGACGACGCGGATGACGCGATTGCGGCGATTGGTCAGGGGCACTCTTCGACGATACCTGGGCGACCACCTCGGCGGGGTCGGCCGAAAGGATGAAAGCGTTCATCCCGGCGGACGACTGTCGGAGCCGTTGGCGGCCGGAAGACTGACGGACATGAACCCTTCCTCCGCCCTGTCTCTGTCTCCGACGTACGTCCGTCAGCTGCATGATCTCCCGGGACACCGCTGGTACAAGCCGCTGCTCCTCACCCTCCTCGCCGCCGTGTACTACCTCATCCTCGTCGTCGCGGTCTTCCTCGCGTTCGGGATCTGGTGGGGGATCGGGGGCGCGGGTGACCTCGACGCCGTGAGCGACATGAACACGGTGACGGGTCTCGTCATCGTCCTCGTCTCCGTCATCCTCATGTGGCCGGCCCTCGAGCTCGCCATGCTCAGCATCTACCAGCGCTGGTTCTTCCCGCTCGCCTCCGTGCGCGTGAGCGCGAACCGAGAAGAGGCGGCGCCGATCGCAGCGGAGCCCGGCGGCATGCGGTGGCATCTGCTCGGCCGCTTCCTGCTGCTCGCGCTGCCGGTGTGGGCGGCCGGAGTCGTCGTCCTCGGCATCGTCTCTCCCGAGTCGGTCGCCCTCGACCCCGGCACCTCGTGGGACAGTCGACTCGCGCTCATGCTGGTCCTTGTGCTCCTCCTCGCGCCCATTCAGTCGATGAGCGAGGAGCTCGTCTTCCGTGGCCTGGCGATGAACGTCATCGGCAGCTGGCTGCGCAGCCCGTGGTGGGCGGTCCTCATCCCGGTGCCGTTCTTCGTCTTCGGCCACATCTACGATGTGCCCGGCCTCATCAGCATCGGGGTCTTCGCCGTCGTCATGGGTCTCCTCACCCTGTGGACGAGCGGCCTCGAGGCGGCGATCGCCTTCCACACGGTCAACAACCTCTTCGCCTTCGCTCTCGCCATCCTCACCGGTGCCGATCTCAACGCCACCGACGCTCCGCCGGCACAGGTCGCGGTCGCGATTGCAGCCCCGATCGTCTTCGCTCTCGTCGTCATCCTCGACGGCAGGCGCCGCGGACCCGGGTGGCGAGCACCCCGCGGGCAGCGCCGCTCACGCCGTGAAGCGGACTCCGGTGAAGTCCTTCCGCCACGCGGCGACGTCGTCGGCGATCTCCCGGAGGACCACCTCGGCGGGGGTGTCTGAGATCGATCCGGGATCCGCGGGAGTCCGGGCGGTGTCGAGGGCTCGGGCGATGTATCCGGCCAGCCGCGGCATGTCGGACACCGTCATGCCGCGCCGGACGATCTCCGGGGTGCCGAGGCGAATGCCGTTCTGATCGCCGGGCACCTCGGGGACGGGCAGGCCGATGCCCGAGGTGAGGATGCCGGCCTTCTCGAGCACCCGCGCACCCCGGGTGCCGCCGCCGAACGGTGCGGCCAGCAGGGCGAACTGGTGGGAGTCGGTGAACCCGCGTTCGCACTGGAAGGGGACGGCTCCCGCCTCGGCGAGGGCGTCGGCCAGGGCGCCCGCGCACGCCCGCATCTGCGAGGCGTAGTCGGTGCCGGTCGCGATCCAGTCGGCGAGGGTGACCCCGAGAGCCGCGACGGCCGCGGCATCGAAGTTCGCGGTCATGCCGGGGAAGGCGATGGCGTCGATGCGTTCGGACAGCTCCGCGTCGTTGCTGAGCAGGAGGCCGTGGGTCGGTCCGCCGAGGCTCTTGTACGTGCTCATCGACATGAGGTGCGCGCCTTCGTCGAGGGGGTTCGCCCATTGCCCGCCGGCGATCATCCCGCACAGGTGCGCGGCGTCGAAGAGGACGCGGGCGCCGACCTCGTCGGCGATCTCCCGGATCGTCGCGACGGGGTGCTCGAAGAGGTTGAGCGAACCGCCGATCGTGATGAGCGACGGCCGCACCTCGCGGGCGAGTGCTGCCAGCGCATCGACGTCGTAGCTGTAGTGGGCGACGTCGACGGGAGCCCCGACCGTGGTGAGGCCGTAGAGTCCCGCGGCCCCGGCGGCGTGATGGGTGACATGGCCGCCGATCGTCGCCGGGGAGGCGATGATCGTATTGCCTGGTGAGGAGGTCGCCATGAAGGCAAAGAGGTTGGCCATCGCTCCGCTGGGCACCCGCACCTCGGCGAAGTCGGCGTGGAAGAGGCAGGCGGCGAGCTCGGCGGTGATGACCTCGACCTGTTCGATGTGCTCGAGTCCCATCTCGTACTTCGCGCCCGCGTACCCGAGCGAGGTCCTCGACGCCGATCCTCCCGCCAGCAGTGCCGCCGCCCTGGGGTTGAGCACGTTCGACGCGGGATTGAGGTTGAACGCCTCCTCGTCGTGGAGGCGCTCGGAGGCCGCCATGAGGTCCTCGATCGTCTTCACGACCGTGGGCATTTGAGCGGCGCCGCCCTCGCCGAGGCGGTCGCCGGCGATCTCCTCGATGCGCGCACGGCTCTCGGTGGGGATCCATGGGCGGGTCGTCTGGTGCACGGTGGGACTCCTTCGTCTCTGTGGTCCGGGGTTGCCGGCGGCAGTGGGCAGGGCCTCGCTCCCGGCAACCCTCCGGTCGCTCAGCCACCTGGTGCCACCGGTGTCTGCGCCCGGAAGATTGCCGAATCGCGGCGCTGCGACCTCGAGATCGATCCTAATGATCGCGGCGCACGCTAGGACCGGCCGATCGCTGAGAGTCCCGATAACGTATCTGTGCGAGAAATCGAACGATCATGGGCGGGCGGTGAGCACGCGACCCAGCGCGGCGGCCCCGCGCCCGCGACTTGAGGACGCGCAGTGTCGATCTGTGAGCCCAGAATCGACACTGAGGGTCCTCGACTCGACGGTGAGCCGCTTCGTTGCCGTGCGCTGAAGGCTCCTCATTGAGTGGAGTGCAGGAGGAGTGCCTGAGTGACATACTCGGATCATGGCGAGGACGTGGTTGTCCGTGGCGGTCGAACTCCTCGGCGGAAGAGGTCACGAGTTGTGGCCGCCGCCGGGTCGAACGTTCGCGGTCGGCCCGGCGCATACCTTCGATGACCTCGCCGACGCCATCAACACCGCTTTCGCGAGGTGGGATCGCGGACACCTCTCGCTGTTCGACCTCGCCGACGGGAACATCGTCACCGATGTCGAGTCGGGGATCGAGCTGGCCGATTCCACTGCGGGACCGACGAGCCGGGCATTCGACAGCGCCAGGGCGAAGGTGACAAAGCTCCTCAAGCCCGGAGACGTTTGCAGGTTCACCTTCGATCTGGGCGACCGATGGGTCCATCAGTGCACCGTGCACTCGCCCAAGATCGACCCCGCGATCACCCTCGGAATCGTCCCTGCGGCGCCGTTGCCCTACTGGGGGTGGGGCACCATTCCGGACCAGTACGGCCGGAGGACCGCGGACGACGACGGTTCAGGGAAGGTCCGTGAGCGGCCGAATCACCGACATCCCATGCTCGACTTCGCATGGCCGCACCACGAGGATCGTCCCCGCTGAGCCCGGACGCTCGACTTTTGGACCCCCAGTGTCGATCGGTGAGCTCAGAATCGACACTGCGCGTCCTCGACTCGACGGCGAACTCGGTATCTACCGGGCGACTCGGCCGCGGAGGCGCGTCCGGTGCCTACCGTGCGAAGCGGGTGCCGAGCTGCTTGACGATCGTCTCCGCCGAGCCCGGCACGGCCCACCGGTAGCCGGTGCCCGCCCAGAGGTGAAGGAGGTTCGGGTCACCCGAAGCCTTCGCCTCGGCGCGCAGGCCCTTCGTGAGGTGGTGCACGGCTGGGTAGGCGTCGAGGGCGACTTCGTCGAATTCGCGGACGAAGTCGTTGACGAGCGCACGAGCCGGGCGACCCGTGAACGCCCTGGTCAGGCCGGTCTCCGAGTACTTCTCCGCATCCTGGAGCGCGGCCCGATGCGGCGCCGAAGTGCCCGCCTCGTCGGCGAGGAGCAGCAGGGTCCCGACGACGACCGCGCTCGCCCCCGCATCGAGGAGCTCCCCGACCGCCTCGGCCCCGTCGACACCGCCGCCGGCCGCAATGGGCAGGTCCACCTCGGCGAGGATCTCCCGGACGAGATCAGCAGTCGGCCGATCCTCGATCTCGCGCGTCGGATCCGCGGTGCCCGAATGCCCGCCCGCACGCGGACCCTGGACGATGAGGGCGTCGACGCCGCGAGCAGCGGCCTCGCGGGCTTCGCCCACCGTCGTCACGGTGGCGACGACCTGGGTGCCGACCGCGTGGAGGCGGTCGACCACCTCGGCGGTGGGGAGGTTGAAGGTCATCGAGACCAAGGGCACGGGATGGGCGACGAGCCAGTCGACCTTCGCGTCATAGTGGTCATCGTCGTCGACGGGCTCGGTCTCGAGGGTGACTCCGTGCTCGGCGGCGAGAGGTTCGAGGGCGGTGGCGAAGCGGTCGAAGGCGGCGCGGTCGAGCGGCACCGGGTTCGGGGCGAAGAGGTTGACCCCGAAGGTCTCGGAGGTCTCGCGCATCCGCTCGACGAGCGGGGCGAGCGCCTCGGCGGTGAGGTAGCCGCCGGCGACGAAGGGGAAGCCGCCCGCAGCGGCGACGGCCGCGCTGAGTTCGGGGGTCGTCGTCCCGCCGGCCATAGGGGCGCCGATGATCGGCAACGGCGTTGTCTCGAAGGCGATGGTCATGGTGTCGACTCCTGACGTCGGGTGATGCCATCGTCTCATCCGAGCTGCCCCGCCGCAGGAATGGCCACCGGCCGGGACGGCTTCGGTTCAGTGTGGACGCTGGGGCGGGAAGAACGCCCGCGGAACTCAGCGTTCGACGAGTCGGGCGAGCGCCTCGGTGACGGTGCCCCATCCTTCGAAGAATCCGAGCTCCTCATGCAGGGCGCGCTGCTCGGGGCTGGCATGCCGGACGATGGCACGGTAGTCGGTTCCGAACTCGCTGTCGCCGAGGATGATCTCCGTCGTCATCGTCACGGGAGCGGGCTGCGCGGGATGCCAGGAGCTGTCGACAGCATTGGTGAAGACGAGACGCGAGTCCTCCTCGATGCGGAGGAAGACCGCGTCGACGTGCGAGGTGAAGGTCTGCCCGTCCTCGCTCATCCGGGTGACGAACGCGCCGCCGGGGCGGAGGTCGAGCGCGTCGACGCGGAGGACGAGTGGGGAGGGGATCCACCACTGGACGAGCTGCGCCGGATCGGTCCACGCGGACCAGACGGCCTGGCGCGGGGCGCGGATGATGCGTTCGATCAAGAGGTCGCGGTCGGGGTCGATGCCGGTGTCGAAGTCGGTATCGGGGCCGAGGCCGAAGTCAGGGGTCGAGGTCATGGCGTCTCCTTGGGGTGTGGGTGAGTGGTCGGGGAAGAGCGGTCGGCCGTGGAGGCAGGGTGGTCGGATGAGGCCGTTCGAGTAGATGAGTCGGGCGTCGAGATCCCGGTGACGAAGGCGTCGAGTCGGTCGGTGGCGGCCTCCCAGCTGCGTCTCTGGGTCTCCAGCCATCGGTCGACGACGGCGAGTCGGTTCTCGTTGAGCACACAGGTGCGTACCCGCCCGGTCTTGCGGGTCGTGATGAGCCCGCACGATTCGAGGGTGCGGACATGTTTGAGGAACGACGGCATCGACATGCTCAGTGGTTCGGCGAGTTCGCTGATGCTCGCCGGGCCGTGGCCGAGTCTGGCGACGACGGCGCGTCGGGTGGGATCGGCGAGTGCGGTGAACACCTCGTCGAGTTCCTCCGAATGATTAACCATGTGGCTAAGTATTGCACGGCGCGCAGGGAATGGGAAGGGCTGGGTCCACGAGTGGGCGCACCGCCTCGGTGAGGCGGATTCGCTGACCTCCCGATCCTCGGCTCGCTGTCGCTCCGCGGTGTGAAGCGGAACCCGTATGACGGTTCGTGACGGGAGAAGTCGCACACATGACGCTCGGTGACCTCACGGGACGCGGTCGGCTCCTCGCGCACCGTCGTCGACACAGACTGGTGGGACTTCGGCAGCCGCGTCGAAGGTCATCAGAGAGGAAGGATCTGCCGTGAGCTCACTCGACCGCAGCTCGACAGACCGCAGCGGAGTCTCGACCCGCTCGGTGCACGCCGGCGCCGCCCCGGAATCGCACACCGGTTCCGTCGTCGCCCCGATCTTCCAGACCTCGACCTTCGAGATGGACGTCCCGGGCGTGCCCCGGGCCGGCTTCGACTACGCGCGCACGGGCACCCCGAACCGCAGCGACCTCGAAGAGGTGCTGTGCAACCTCGAAGGGGCGGCGTACGCGGCGGCCGTGAACTCGGGAACGTCGGCCGAGGTCGCCGTGTTCTCCGCTCTGCTCGGTCCCGGCGACGAGATCATCATCCCCCGCGACGTCTACGGCGGAACGTATCGGCTGCTCAAGAATGAGTACGAGCGCTGGGGCGTCGTCATCCGCACCGTCGACCTCACCGACGCCGAGGCGCTGGAAACGGCGATCACCGACCGCACCGCGATCGTCTGGGCCGAGACCCCGAGCAACCCCGGCCTCGACGTCATCGACATCGTCGAGACCGCGCGCATCGCCCACGCCCACAATGCTCTCCTCGCCGTCGATTCGACGTTCGCGACCCCGTACCTGCAGCGTCCGATCGAGCTCGGCGCCGACCTCGTCATCCATTCGACGACGAAGTTCATCAACGGCCATTCCGATGTCATCGGCGGGGCCGTGCTCGCCGGTGACGGGCAGACCTGTCCCCGCGCCGCCGAGGTGATCGACCGTCTCACCAGCCACTTCGCATCCGTGGGGCTGGGGATCTCCCCCTTCGACGCGTGGCTGACCAGGCGCGGAATCAAGACCCTGCCCGTGCGCATGGCCGCGCACTGCGCGAACGCGCAGGCCGTGGCCGAATGGCTCGAGAACCGACCGGAGATCGCCGAGGTGTTCTACCCAGGACTGCCCTCACACCCGGGCCACGAGATCGCGAAGAAACAGATGAGCGGGTTCGGGGGAGTGGTCTCCTTCTCCACCGACACCGAGGAGCGGGCGCTCAAGCTCGTGCAGAGCACCGAGCTCATCACCCTTGCCGAGTCGCTCGGCGGGGTCGAGTCCCTCATCGACCACCCGGCGACGATGACGCATCTCGCCGTCGCCGACTGCGAGCTCAGCGTCTCCGGCCGCTTCATCCGCCTGTCGGTGGGCATCGAGGACATCGAGGACATCCTCGCCGACCTCGACGCGGCGCTGGCCAAGACGAACGCGTTCGCGGCGTCTGGCGAAGACGCCGCCAGCCGGTCGAAAGCGCAGGCGAAGACAGCTCCGGCCCCCGCACTCCAGATCGTCTAGCCGCCCGCCGGAGAGTCTGCGCCGCAATGCCGTCCGCGCCCGGCTCACCATCGCGAGCGCCGGTGCCCTGACGCCGGCCCCACGCACCCCACACCACGAGCGTCACGTCCTACGTCTGCACACGTAGGACATGGCGCTCGATGGATGAGGTGAATTGCTCAGGGTTGTGTGTGACGCTCCGGCGGCGAAGTGGCGCTCCAGGGAGGGCGTGATGTTCCAGGGGTCATTCGGAGTGGAGAGTGTGAGGCGGCCTGAACGCGCTCGACTTCAGGTCGATCTGGACAGGAAATCGCGTCGATTCTCTGCCCATTTCGCCCAGGAGACGCCGTAAGGGGTGGCGCGGAACGAAGGCCCAAGGAGCGGAAGCGCTCCAGCCCGGGGGAAAACCCGACTCGGTCGCGGCGGTCAACGTGCTGTCGCCCGGACACCCGCCCGCGTAGCGTATTCGGTATGAGTGAAAAGACCCCCGAGCATCCGCAGGAACCGGAGTCGACCGGCTCCACGCCTGCAGAAGCTCAGCACCCCCACGGCGACAGTGCGCCACAGGCCACCGAAGCCGGGCAGTTCCGCACCACCCCGCTCGACCTCGAGGTTCCCTTCACCACCCCGCGGCCCGGTTGGACCCACCCCGCCGAGGCGGCCGACGGTTCCGCGGACAGCGCTGAGTCACCGACTCGGGAGTACCCTCACACTCAGGCCTACGGTCCGTCGCGATCCTCCGTCGATGGCACCGGGCCGACTGCTCAGTATCCGCAGACCCAGGTGTTCGGCGGCAGCGCCGGCCTCGGCAACGATGTCAGCACCGGCGAAACCATGGGCGCCGGCAGTGCGGCAGGGACCGACTCAGCCGACCTCGCCTCTGGCGCTGAACCCACCCAGGTCTACGGGACGCCCGCGCAGACCTACATCAGCGCAGGGCACCACCCTGTCGAACCCGCACAGCCGATGCCGACACATCCGATGCCCGCCCGGCCGATGCCTCCGCGCGTCGAGCACGCGCGTCCTGACGCCGGCCGGCCTGGGTCGCGGTTCACGCAGTACGACAACGCCCCGCGCGGTGAGCATCCGGGCCAGCGCGGGCCCCATTCCGGCCCCAACCGCGGACCCCGCCGCGCCTCGGACCCCGGACCCTACGCGGCCCCCTTCCCCGGCCCGCACCCG
>ENA-OOKA01000104-OOKA01000104.1-human-skin-metagenome-genome-assembly--contig:-NODE-104-length-28052-cov-12.888309_pt1 | contig 28052 bp, 24 predicted proteins | sample MGYA00248825_ERZ500995 | MGnify/ENA primary metagenome ERZ500995 (study PRJEB25958, sample SAMN03398540) | human skin metagenome | study: EMG produced TPA metagenomics assembly of the Human Skin...
CGTTCGGCAGGCACGAGCCGCGGCCCTCTCGCCCGGCCGTGCTGCCAGCACACCATCGGAAAACCCCTGGAACTGCCAGGATGCTGGCAGCTCCATGGGCCCGAGGCGGTGCTGAATGAGGTTCAGCCGCGCCCGGTCGGCTCCGGAGTCTCGGTGCGGTCCTCGCGCCGCTCGTCCTGCGCATCGACCTCGGACAGCGAGAACGGGAAGTACTGCTCCAGGATGCGGGCGATGCCCTCGTCGTCGTTCGTGGCGGTGACGACATCGGCGGCCTCCTTGGCCTCCGGGATGCCGTTGCCCATGGCCACGCCCAGACCCGCCGCGGAGAGCATGGTGATGTCGTTGCCGTTGTCGCCGAAGGCCATGACGGCCTCCAGCGGGATGCCCTTGGCCGCGCAGTAGTCGGTGATCGCCGAGGACTTGTCCACGCCGCGGGCGGTGGCCTCGAAGTAGATCGGCGAGGAGAACGTGCACTCGGCGCGATCGGCGAAATCCCGGTCCAGCTCCTTCTGCAGCTCGAGCAGCTCGGGGCGCTCCCCGGTGAACAGCAGCTTGGTGGCCGGCTCCGGCAGATCGGCGACCTGCGGCAGCGGACGGATGCTCAGCGCGTTGCCCTCGGCCTCATGGCGGACCTGCGGGTGCTCGGGCTCCGAGGCGAAGAGCTCCTCCCCCAGCGGGATCATCACGATCAGGCCGCGCGAGAGCACGTGGTCGATGATCTCCTGCGCGGTCTGGGCGTCGATCTCCCGGCGGGCGATGACCTCCCCGGAGGCCTGGTCCACGATGATCGACCCGTTCATGCCGGCCAGGATCAGATCCTCGCCGATCTCCAGCTTCTCGGCCAGCTGCTTCAGACCGGGGATCGGGCGGCCGGAGGCCAGCATGATCTGAGCGCCCGCCTCCCGGATGGCCTCCAGCCCCAGGCGGGTGCCGGGCTGGAGCTGGCGGTCGCTGCCCAGCAGGGTGCCGTCGATGTCGAAGGCGACGAGGCGGAAGGTCATTGGGGTCTCCTGTGCTGGGGCGGGCAAGCATTCCTGCCCCCCAGCATGCCAGCTCAGCGCCCGGGACGACGGGCCTTACAGCGGCGGCCAGGGGATCCGATATCCACCGGTCTCATCGTGCGGCAGCACCGGGTCTGCCAGCAGCATCTGCACCCGCAGCTGCAGGGCCATCTGCTCGACCGGGAAGAGCAGCTCCTCGAGCTCGTCGGGCAGCTGCTCGGCCAGTGGAGCCAGGTCCTCGAGCAGCCCCTCCGGCACGGGCTCGCCGGCGAACTCCCAGATCACGGTGCGCAGCTTGTCCGGGGCCGAGAAGCACAGCCCCTGATCGATCCCCCAGATGCGGCCGTCGGCGCCGTGCAGGACGTGGCCGCCCTTGCGATCGGTGTTGTTGGCGATGACGTCGAAGACCGCCATCCGCCGCAGATCGTCGTGCGTCTCGGGATGGGAGTCGTAGAGCGTGAAGTAGTGCTCCTGCGGGTCGTGGTCCACGAAGCGCTGGATCGACCCGGGGCCGAACGGCCCCTCCTCGCGCAGCACCGTGGTGGGGATCAGCCCCCAACCCAGGGCCTCGGACAGCACGTAGGCTGCCCGCTCCCGGCGGTAGATGCGCGGCGGGAAGTCGCGCAGGGGCTTCTCCCCCTCCTCCGCCTTGTAGACGCCGCGGACGGTGCGGCCGTCGTCGTCGGTCACGTCCACGAGCAGCGCGGAGTTGGAGGACTCGCGGAACAGGCCCACGAGCTCGATCTCCCCGTGCTGCAGGACGTGCTCGTCAGCGCTCATGGGAGGGGGATCAGTCCGAGAGCAGGTCGGACAGGAAGCCGTCGGTCGTGTTCATGCGCAGAACCGAAGGTGCCCGTCCCGGCATATACGAGATCGCCGAGACGGAGCAGGGATCCACGGAGATGCGCTGGAAGTGATCCAGGTGCGAGCCGAGCGCGTGGTTGAGCAGCACCTTGATGGGGTCCGCGTGAGAGAAGCACACGACGGTCTGGCCGGGATGCCGATCGCGGAGGCGCTGGATGCCCTCGACCATGCGGTACTGCATCTCCGTGAAGCTCTCCCCGTCCGGGAAGCGGAAGCTCGAGGGGCTCTGCTGCACGGCGGTCCACTCCGGCAGCTTGGCCAGGTGCTTGAGCTTCTCGCCGGTCCACTCGCCGAAATCGCACTCGAGCAGGTCCGACTGCGCCTCGGCGGTGAGCCCGGTGGCCTTCTCGACCGGCTCGGCGGTCTCCCGCGTGCGCTCCAGCGGCGAGGTGTACAGGGCGTCCACGGCCAGGCCCTGGAAGCGCTCGGCCAGCCGCTCGGCCTGCGCCAAGCCCTTCTCGGACAGGTGCAGCCCCGGTGCACGACCCGGCAGGACCTTTCCCGTGGTGGGGGTGAGTCCGTGGCGGACCAGCAGGATCAGCGTGGGGCGCTCGGCGGAGGTCTGGGAACTGTCGGTCTCGGTCTGTCTGTCGCTCACGCGCTCACCGTACCGCCCACGGCCGACTGCGGAAGAGGGGCGGAGGCACCGAGTGCGCTCAGCGCGAAAGCACCCAGCCGGGTACTGCCAGGCCACTTGTGCTGTCGCGGTGCAGGGCTAGCGTGAAGGTGTGACCGATCACCCTGACATCAGCACCCTGGGCGAGCTGCGCGCCGCCGATCTCCCTGTCCGCACCCTGCGTGAGGAGCTGCGGGCCAACCTGCTCGACGCCCTGGCGGAGGACCGCGACCCCTGGCCCGGTCTGCACGGCCTGAGCCGCACGGTCCTGCCGCAGGTCGAGCGCGCCCTGATCGCCGGGCACGACATCGTCCTGCTCGGCGAGCGCGGACAGGGCAAGACCCGTCTGCTGCGCACCATGGTGGGCCTGCTGGACGAATGGTCCCCGGAGATCGAGGGCTCGGAGCTGCACGAGCACCCGCTGGATCCGATCACCGACGCCTCCCGGACCCGCATCGCCGCCGAGGGCGACTCCCTGCCCATCGTCTGGCGGCACCGCGACGAGCGCTACGTGGAGAAGCTGGCCACCCCGGACACGTCGGTCGCGGACCTCATCGGCGACGTCGACCCCGTGCGCGTGGCCGAGGGCCGCCGCCTGGGCGATCCGGAGACCATCCACTACGGCCTGATCCCCCGCGCCCACCGCGGCATCGTGGCCATCAACGAGCTTCCCGATCTGGCCGAGCGCATCCAGGTGGCCATGCTCAATGTCATGGAGGAGCGCGACGTCCAGATCCGCGGCTACGTCCTGCGCCTGCCCCTGGACGTGCTGGTCGTGGCCTCGGCCAACCCGGAGGACTACACCAACCGCGGGCGGATCATCACGCCGCTGCAGGACCGCTTCGGCGCGGAGATCCGCACCCACTACCCGATCGAGCTCGCGGACGAGATGGCCGTGATCTCGCAGGAGGCCGACCTGGTCGCCGAGGTCCCCGAGGCCCTGCTGGAGATCCTGGCGCGCTACACCCGGCTGCTGCGCGAGTCGCCGGCCGTGGATCAGCGCTCCGGAGTCTCGGCCCGCTTCTCGATCGCCGGTGCGGAGACCACGGCCGCGGCCGCCCTGCGCCGAGCCACGGTGTACCGGGAGGACGCCGCCGTCGCACGGCTCGTGGACATCGACGCCGCCGTGGACGTGCTGGCCGGCAAGATCGAGTTCGAGGCCGGGGAGGAGGGCCGCGAGCAGGCCGTCCTGGACCACCTGCTGCGCCGGGCCACCGCCGAGACCCTGGCGGCACGGCTGCGCGGAGTGGACCTGGACCCCCTGATCGAGGCCCTGGACGGGACCGTCACCGTGACCACCGGTGCGGACATCCCCGCCCACGAGCTGCTGGAAGAGCTGCCCGAGCTGCCGGAGGAGAGCCAGGACCTCTACGACCGGATCGCCCGGGCCTTCGGCGCCGAGTCCGCCGGTGAGCGCGCCGCGGCCGTCGAGCTGGCCCTCGAGTGGCTGTTCCTGGCGCAGAAGATCTCCAAGGACGCCGACGACGACGGCACCATCTACGGCTGAGCAAGGGCTCCCGGCGCCGCTGACCGGGTCCGCGCTCATCGTCCCTGCACCACGGAAAGAAGGTGCGCAGTGCCTGCGTATCGCAACAGCCGCTACGGCCGCTATCGCGGGGGACCCGATCCCCTGGCGCCGCCGCCGGACCTCACGGAGGCCCTGGACGCGATCGGCCGCGATGTCATGGAGGGGTACTCGCCGCAGGATGCCCTGCGCGAGTTCCTGCGCCGAGGCGGTCGCGGCCAGCGCGGCCTGGACGACCTCTCCCGGCGGGTGAACCAGCGCCGCCGCGAGCTGCTCGGCAAGCACAGCCTGGGCGGCACGCTCGATGAGGTGAAGAGCCTGCTCGAGCAGGCCGTGCGGCTGGAGCGCGAGCAGCTGCTGCGTGACGCCCGCATGGATCCCACGGACCGGCAGCTGCGGGAGATGCAGCTCGGTGCACTGCCGTCGTCCACGGCCGCGGCCGTGTCCGAGCTGGCGGACTACGACTGGGCCTCTCAGCAGGCCCGGCAGACCTATGAGCAGATCAAGGACAAGCTCGGCCGCGAGGTGCTGGATCAGCGCTTCGCCGGCATGAAGCAGGCCCTGGAGGGCGCCACGGAGGAGGACCGCCAGGCGATCTCGCAGATGCTCGCCGATCTCAACGAGCTGCTGGCCAAGCACGCCCGCGGGGAGGACACCCCTGAGGACTTCGAGCAGTTCATGGAGGAGCACGGGGAGCACTTCCCGGAGGATCCGCAGGACATCGACGAGCTGATCGACGCCCTGGCCCAGCGCTCGGCGGCAGCCGCGCGCATGATGAACTCCATGACGCCGGAGCAGCGCCAGGAGCTCATGGAGCTGTCGGCCCAGGCCTTCGGCTCCCCGCAGCTCATGGAGCAGCTCTCTCAGCTCGACGCCAACCTCCAGGCCCTGCGCCCCGGCGAGGACTGGAGCGGCTCCGAGCGCTTCGAGGGCCAGGAGGGCCTGGGACTCGGCGACGGCACCGGGGTGCTGCAGGACATCGCGGACTTGGATGCCCTGGCCGATCAGCTCTCCCAGAGCCATCAGGGCGCGGCCCTTGATGACATCGACCTCGACGCCCTGGGCCGCCAGCTCGGGCAGGACGCGGCAGTGGACGCCCGTACGCTCAGCGAGCTGGAGAAGGCCCTGCGCGACTCCGGGCTGCTGCACCGCGGATCGGACGGCGCGCTGCGGCTCTCCCCGCGCGCGGTGCGCCAGCTCGGGCGGGCGCTGCTGCGCGACACCGCCGAGCAGCTCTCCGGCCGCCCCGGCTCACGGGACACCCGCCGCACCGGCGCCTCGGGAGAGCTCACCGGCTCCACCCGGGCCTGGCAGTTCGGGGACCTGGAGTCCTGGGACGTGACCCGCACGATCACCAACGCGATCCAGCGCACCGTCGGGGAGGGCGGCGATCCGTCCCGCGGCATGCGGCTGCGCGTGGAGGATGTCGAGGTCCAGGAGACCGAGGACCGCACTCAGGCGGCGGTGGCGCTGCTCGTGGACACGTCGTTCTCCATGGCAGCCGAGGGCCGGTGGCTGCCCATGAAGCAGACCGCCCTGGCCCTGCATCACCTGATCAGCACCCGGTTCCGGGGCGATTCCCTCGAACTGATCTCGTTCGGACGATGGGCCCGCACCCTGGACGAGAACGAGCTGACCGCCATGCCGCCGGTGCACGAGCAGGGCACCAATCTGCATCACGGCCTGCTGCTGGCGGGCAGGTTCTTCCGCCGGCACCCGTCGATGCAGCCGATCCTGCTGATCGTCACCGACGGTGAGCCCACCGCGCACCTGCTGCCCAGCGGCGACGCTCACTTCGACTGGCCCACCTCCACCCCCACGCTGCAGGCGACCGTCTCCGAGCTGGACCGCGTCACCCGCACCGGGGCGCACACCACGTTCTTCCAGCTCGGCGACGACCCCGGCCTGAGCCGCTTCCTCAACGCCATGGCCCGCCGGGCCGACGGCCGCGTGGTGGCCGTGGATCCCGAGGAGCTCGGCTCGGCGGTGCTGGACGAGTACCTCTCGTCCAAGGGCGGGGAATGAAGCGACGGAATATGTCGGGCTCGTCCTGTCTTGAACCGAGCAGTTCCGTCCCACCGCCGAGGAGGCCGCTCATGCCCGATCTGTTCGACCAGCTGACCCTGGGAGCTCTCGAGATCCCCAACCGCGTGGTCATGGCACCGCTGACCCGCCTGCGCGCTCAGGCCGACGGCACGCCGTCGGACCTGAACGTCGAGTACTACGCCCAGCGCGCCTCGGCGGGCCTGATCACCACGGAGGGCACCTTCCCCGCAGCCATCGGGCGGTCCTACCCGGGCCAGGCCGGCATCGCCGACGACGCCCACGCCGCCGGGTGGAAGCGCGTGGCCGAGGCGGTGCATGCTCAGGGCGGGCGGCTGTCCATGCAGGTCATGCACGGTGGCCGCGTCTCGCATCCGGAGATCAACGGCGGCGAGCAGCCCGTGGCCCCCAGCGCGATCGCCCCCGGCACCTCCCTGCACCTGCAGGACGGGCGCAAGGACGAGATCCCCGTGCCCCGCGAGCTGAGCACCGAGGAGCTGGCCGGTGTCCGCGACGAGTTCGCGGCCGCCGCACGCCGGGCCGTCGACGCCGGGGTGGATCTGATCGAGCTGCACAGCGCCAACGGCTATCTCCTGCACCAGTTCCTGGCTCCGGCGTCGAATCAGCGCACGGACCGGTACGGCGGGACGCCTGCAGCGCGGGCGTCGTTCGTGGCGGAGGTCGTGCGCGCCGTGGCCCAGGAGGTCGGAGCCGATCGCACTGCGATCCGCCTGTCCCCGGGCAACGGAGCGCAGGGCACGGCGGAGACCGACCCGCAGGAGACCGAGGCCACCTACCGCACGCTGCTGCAGGAGATCGGCAGGCTGGGCCTGTCCTATGTCTCGCTGCTCGTGGCGGATCCGCAGGACCCCTCGGTCGCCCTGGTCCGCGAGCTGTTCGACGGCCCGCTCCTGCTGAACACCGGGTGGGCGGAGATCACCGATCTGGAGGCTTCGCGCGCGATCGTGGACAGCGGCGCCGGCGATGCAGCCGTGGTGGGCCGCAGCATGATCGCCAACCCCGATCTGGTGCAGCGCTGGCGCGAGGGCCTGCCGGTCAACGAACCGGACCCTTCCACCTTCTACACGCACGAGGCCGCCGGCTACACCGACTACCCGCTGGCCGTGAGCGGATCCGCCGCACCGGAAGGCCCCGCCATGACACGGCCGTGAGGCCGTCAGCGAACAGCCAGATCAGGACCAGGTCCCGCACAGACAGTCAGGGTGCTGATGTTCTAGGCTCGAAGCATGACGCACAACGAGAAGCACGACCAGCTCACCTTCCAGAACCCCACGACCCGCTACGTGCAGATCGACCCGCCGGTGCAGTCCCAGGAGGCCCCCGGCCTGGACCGCGACCTGGATCCCCGCGCCGATCTGGGCGAGGAGACCTACCGCGGCACCGGGCGCCTGGAGGGCCGCACGGCCCTGATCACCGGCGGCGACTCCGGCATCGGCGCCGCCGTGGCGATCGCCTTCGCCCGCGAGGGAGCGAACGTGGCCATCAGCTACCTCCCGGAGGAGGAGCAGGACGCCCAGCACGTCAAGGAGGTCATCGAGGGCGCCGGCCGCAAGGCCCTGCTGCTGCCCGGCGACCTGCGCGACAAGAACTTCGCCCGCAAGCTCCCCGGCAAGGTCGCCGATGAGCTCGGCGCCCTGGACATCCTGGTCAACAACGCCGGGCGCCAGTACCACTGGGAGAGCCTCGAGGCGATCACGGACGAGCAGTTCGAGAACACCTTCGACATCAAGCTGTTCTCGATGTTCCGCGTCACGCAGGCGGCGCTGAACGTGATGCCGGCGGGCTCGTCGATCATCAACACCACCTCCGTGCAGGCCTACAAGCCCTCGGAGACCCTGGTGGACTACGCGTCCTCGAACGGCGCCATCAACGCCTTCACCCAGGCCCTGGCCCAGCAGCTCGTCGAGCGCGGCATCCGCGTCAACGCCGTGGCTCCGGGCCCCATCTGGACGCCGCTGCAGGTCACGGACAACAAGGACGAGGAGCAGCTGACCTCGTTCGGCCGCCAGGCCACGATCGGGCGCGCCGGTCAGCCCACCGAGCTCGCCCCGGCCTACGTCTACCTGGCCTCCCCCGAGTCCAGCTACGTCACCGGCGACGTCCTCAACGTCAACGGAGGCTCGCCCGTCGCCTGATCGGCACACGCCACCGCACGACCACGCCGGGTCGGAGCCTCCCCAGGCTCCGGCCCGGCGTCCTACGCTGAGGAGCATGACCATCAAGGCACAGCGCATCACCGATTCGATCGCCCATCACGCCGAGGGCCCTGTCTGGTGGGCGGCCACCGGGCGCCTGAGGTTCGTGGACATGCTCCACGGGGCGATCATCGAGATCGACGACGACGGCGGCCACCAGCGCCTGGAGGTCCCCTCCCGCATCGCCTCGATGCTGCGCCCGCGGGTGGGCGGCGGCGCCGTCGTCGGACTGGAGAACGGCATCGGCCTGGCCCGCCAGGAGGATCTCTCGGATCTCGAGCAGATCGTGACCCTGTTCGAGGATTCCGGGCTGCGCACGAACGAGGGCGGCTGCGATCCCCAGGGCCGGCTCTGGCTGGGCGACATGGCCTATGAGAAGACCGAGGGCGCCTCGAGCGTCTACCGCTGGGACGGCCCCGGCACCGAGCCGCAGACGGCCTGGGATGGCGCGACCATCGCCAACGGCATCGGCTGGAGCCCGGACGGGGACCTCGCCTACTGGAACGACACCCCCACGGGACAGATCACGGTCTTCGACCACGACCCGGAGCGCGGACCCGTCGACCCCCGCGCCTTCGTGCGGATCCCGGAGGATGCGGGCCACCCCGACGGCCTCACCGTGGATTCCGAGGGCGGCATATGGACAGCGCTCAACGGCGGCAGCGCCGTGCACCGCTACTCCCCCGAGGGCGAGCTCACCGAGGTGATCGAGCTGCCCGTCCGCCAGATCACCGCCTGCACCTTCGGCGGCCCGGACCTGGACCGGCTGTTCATCACGACGTCGCGGGAGAACCTCCCCGATGACGAGGAGCCGGCGGCCGGATCGATCTACGCCGTCGAGCCGGGCGTGCGCGGCATGCAGCCGCTGGCCTTCGGAGGCTGAACCGTGCAGATCCTGCGCAGAAGCCGCTCCAGGCGCGCACCGCGCCTGGCACCCCGGCTGCTGGCCACCGGCGCCGCCGTGACGGCCACGGCAGCGATCGGCTCGCTCGCCACGGGTCCGGCGGTGCGCTCCCCCGAGTACACCCACCTGGACAAGCCCTCATGGCAGCCGCCGGGAGTCGCGTTCCCGATCGTATGGACGGGCCTCTACACGGTCATCGCGTGCACGTCAGCGCTGGCGCTGACGAACCTCGCCCGGCACCGCGAGCGAGCGCAGGCCGATGAGCACGAGCTCGTGCCGCCGCAGCGGCCGCGGGTCCCCGCGCGGCGCTCCCGCCCGCTGTCCCGGCAGCTGAGTCGTCGCAGCGCCGGGCTGCGTCGATCCCTGGCCGTGAATCTCGCGCTGAACGCCGGCTGGTGCTGGACCTTCTTCCGGGCCCGCGAGTTCGAACTGGCCTCGGTGCACGCCGCCGTGCTGACCCTCAGCTGCGCAGACCTGAGCCGACGTGCGGGCTCCGCCCATCGAGGAGCAAGGGCAGCCCTGGTCCCCTACGTCCTGTGGTGCGGCTTCGCAACGGCGCTGAGCACTTCGATCGCCCGGCGCAATCCCCACCGGTGAGCCGCTCGATCGAAGAATTCTCTGCCGTAGCACCTCACAGCCCCAGCACAGGTCCAGGCGAACCTCGGCACAAGGGCCGCCCGTAGCTTCGTGATCAGACAGCCCGGCAGCAGCGCCGGGCGGACCCCGATCACGAAGGAGCAGCCGTGCTCTTCCTGCGCCGCAGCCGCGACACCGCTTCCCAGGACACCGCCACCCAGGGCTCGATGACCGAGCCGCCCATCGACAACGAGAACGACCCTCGGGTCGAGATGATCGACGGGATGCCGCACTACCAGGGGCGCCCGCTCGAGCGGCCCGAGGACGAGGTCCAGGACCAGGGGCTGTCCTTCGACCTGCAGACGCTCGTCTCCCGTCGCAGCGCGCTCTCGGCGCTGGGCCTGGGTGCCACCGCCTTCGGGCTGGCGGCCTGCGCGCCCACCTCGAGCTCCTCCTCGGCGTCCTCGTCGGCCTCCGCCACGAGCTCGGCGACCCCCACCGATGACGCCTCGATCGACGTGGCCTCCGAGATCCCCGATGAGACCAACGGCCCCTACCCCGGCGACGGCTCGAACGGGCCCGACGTCCTGGAGGAGTCCGGCGTGGTGCGCAGCGACATCCGCTCGAGCTTCGGCACCGGCTCCGCCACGGCCGAGGGCATCCCCATGACCCTGGAGATGACCATCGTGAACATGGCCGACAGCTACAAGCCCTGGGCCGGAGCTGCTGTCTACGTCTGGCACTGCGACCGCGATGGCGAGTACTCCATGTACTCCGAGGGCATCGAGGATGAGAACTACCTGCGCGGCGTGCAGATCGCCGACTCGAGCGGCAAGGTCACCTTCACCAGCATCTTCCCCGCCTGCTACACGGGTCGGTGGCCGCACATCCACTTCGAGGTCTTCCCGGATGAGGCATCGATCACCGATCAGTCCAACGCGGCGTCGATCTCGCAGATCGCGATCCCGCAGGCCACCTGCGATGAGGCCTACGCGACCGCGGGCTACGAGTCCTCGGTGACCAACATGGCCTCGCTGTCCCTGGACACGGACAACGTGTTCAGCGACGACGGCGGCCAGACCCAGCTGGCGACCGTGACCGGTGATGCCAAGAGCGGGTACACCCTGTCGATCACCGTGGGCGTGGACACCAACACGGAGCCGTCGATGGGCGGGATGGGCGGCGGGGCCGGCGCCCCCGGCGCTGCACCTGCGGCCTGAACCTCCGGCGAGGTCCCGCCCCATCGGCTCCCGCAGCCTCAGCTCATGGATTCCGAGATCGGCATACTGCCTGCTCCCGGCTGGTTCTCGGCCAGCCAGGATGCCAGGGTCCGCAGCCGGGCCTCGGAGTCCGAGCCCTTCTCGGTGGAGTAGAGGAACAGCGTCTGATCCTCCGCGCCGGTGACCTCCAGGGCCTCGTAGTGCACATCGATGCGGCCCACGAGCTGGTGGTTCAGGCGCTTGAGGCCGTCGCGGCGCTCGGTCACCCGATGATCCGCCCACCAGGTGCGGAACTCCTCGCTGCGCAGAGACAGCTCCCCCACGAGCTGAGCCAGCTGGGGATCGTCGGGGTGGCGCCCGGCATCCAGGCGCAGGGTGCCGACCATGGAGGAGGCGACCTTCTCCCAGTCCACGTACTTCTCGCGAGCCTCGGGGTCCAGGAAGGCCCAGTGGATGAGGCTGCGCTGCCCGGGGGCGCGGGCGGGGATGTCCGCCAGCAGGGAGGCGGCCAGCGGATTCATGGCCAGGACCTCCGTGCGACGACCGCGCACGAAGGCCGGATGATCGGTGAAGGTCTCGAGCAGCGCGGCCAGCGAGGGCTTGAGGCGCTGCTGCTCCGCCGTGCGGGCCCTGGCCCGCTGGGGCAGTGCCAGCGCCCGGGCCAGATCCTGCAGGTGGCGGGCGGCGGTGGGGTCCAGCTCGAGCGCCTCGGCCAGGGCGAGCTGCACCGATTCCGACGGCCGCTTGTGCCGGCCCTGCTCCAGGCGCGTGTAGTAGTCCGTGCTCACCCCTGCCCGCGCTGCGACCTCCTCGCGACGCAGACCGGGGACTCGCCGACGGGGCCCGTCGTCGTCGGGGGCCAGCGCAGCGCGCCGGGCCTTGAGGAAGTCCCCGAACTCGTTGCCTGCGCTCATGGACGCCGTCCTCCCTCGCTGTGCTCATCGTCGGTCCTGCGGCTTTGTCTCCATGATGCCGTCGCAGCGGCGCGGACGGAGCACCTGATCCTGGGTATGCCATACCCAGGATCAGGTGGGCGCAGGCGCCGGGGTGCGCCGGGGGGCCGGCTCTGGTGGACTGAGCGGAATCCGTCCGCCGTCCAGCCACCGGGCAGTCCCATGTCGACGCGGCAGCGTGCTCCGGTCCTCGAGCGGCCCGACCTCTCCCCCGCCGGGCCTCGGCAGCTGCTGCGCGACCTCAGTCCCGAGTACGCGGTCAACGGCCTGATCGGCCTGATCTTCTCAGCCTCCGGGCCGATCGCCGTGACGCTGGCCGTGGGCGCCTCCGGCGGGCTGTCAGATGAGCAGATCGCCTCCTGGGTCTTCGGCATCTTCCTCTCGGCGGGGCTGGCGACCATCTTCATGTCCCTGCTGTTCCGCCGCCCCTTCGGCTTCGCCTGGTCGATCCCGGGAACCGTGCTGCTGGGGCCGTCGCTGCAGCACCTGTCCTTCCCGGAGGTCGTGGGTGCGTTCTTCACCACGGGTGTCCTGGTCATGGGACTGGGCATGACCGGTGTGGTGCGCAGGGCCATGGCCGCGATCCCCATGCCGATCGTGATGGCCATGGTCGCGGCGATCTTCCTGCGCTTCGGCACGGATGTCGTGGACGCCTCCACATCTGCCCCGGCGATCGCCCTGCCGATGGTCACCGTGTTCGTCCTGCTCACCGCCGTCCCCTCCTGGGGCAAGCGCATGCCCCCGGTGCTGGGGACCCTGCTGATCGGGCTGGTCATGGTGGTCGCCACGGGCCAGTTCCGCTTCGAGGCCGACGGCCGCGTACTGGCCCAGCCCGTCTTCACCGCCCCCGAGTTCACCCTGGGCGCCCAGCTCGAGCTGCTGGTGCCGCTGGCGATCACGGTGCTCGTGGTGCAGAACGGCCAGGGCATCGCCGTGCTGCGCCAGGCCGAGCACGACCCGCCCATCAACTCGTTCGCCGTGGCCTCCGGCGCCTTCTCGATCGTCAATGCGTCGGTCGGCGCGGTCTCCGCCTGCGTCACCGGCCCCACGAACGTGCTCCTGACGGCATCGGGGCAGAAGCAGCGGCAGTACACGGCGGCTGTCACCTACGGCGTGCTCTCGCTGGTCTTCGCCCTGTTCGCCCCGGTGTTCACGCGGTTCATGCTCGCCACCCCGGAGGCCTTCGTGCTGGCCCTGGGCGGCATCGCCATGATCAAGGCGCTGCAGGGGGCGTTCGTCACCGCGTTCTCCACGCGCTTCACGTTCGGCGCCCTGGTGACCTTCGTGGTGACGGTCTCCGGGCTGGACCTGTTCAACATCCACGCCGCGTTCTGGGGCATCCTCTTCGGCTACGTCGTCTCCCGCGTCCTGGAGCCCCAGGACCACCTGGGCCTCGACTGACCCGCCGCACCTGGGTTCCAGGCGCGGCGGGCCTCGTGTGAGATCACTGCGCGCCGGCTCGACTCACTCGCCGACCGAGGTCACTCGGCGTCGGCGTGGTACTCCACGGCGTCGTCGTGGAGCATCCACAGGTCCGGGCCGAAGATCTCGTAGCGGATCTGCTTGCCCGGGATGCCGGCGCCGATCAGGGCAGAGCGGGTCTCCTTCATGAAGTCCAGGCTGCCGCAGAGGTAGACCTCCGCACCCGCGTCAACGCCCTGGGCACCGAAGTCGGCACGGCCGATGTGGTCGGCCTCGCCCTCCTCGACCGTCCAGCGCTCGAAGCGCGCCTCCGGCAGCTTCTCGATGAGGGCCTTCTGCTCCTCGAGCAGCGGCGCCGCCGCGTCCGAGGAGTCCACGCGGAACGCAGTGACCTGGCGCTGCGATCCCTCGGCGACCAGACGGTCCAGGAACGCGACCATGGGCGTGACGCCGATGCCCGAGGAGATCAGAACGAGCGGGGCGGTGGAGCCGGTGAGGACCACGTCGCCGTACGGGTTCGACAGCTTGACCGTGGAGCCGACCTCCATGGCGGTCACGACCGGCGAGACCTCCCCGTCCATGTCCTGCTTGACGGCCAGGCGGCGCTGACGGGGGCTGTCGACCGGGATCAGCGTGAACTGCCGGGACTGCTCGATGCCCTCGGGCAGCCGCACCTTGATCGAGACGTACTGCCCGGCCACCGCATCGGTCATGGGGGTGTCGTCGGCGGGCTCGTAGGTGAGGACATAGGTGCCCTCCGAGGTCTCGCGCTTGTCCACGAGGGTGAACTCGTTGAACACGTTGTCGTTGGCCTGCTCGGAGTACAGGCCCTTCTCGAGCTTGATGAGGGCATCGGCCATGAGCCAGTAGACCTCGGTCCAGGCCGCGGCGATCTCGGGGGTCAGGGCATCGCCCAAGTCATCGGCGATCGCGCCCAGAAGGTGCTTCTCCACGATCGGGTACTGCCCCTCCACGATGCCCAGCGACGTGTGCTTATGGGCCACGCGCGAGAGCAGCTCGTCGGGGTAGGACTCCGGGTGGTTGAGGATGTGGGTGGCGAAGGCGACCACGGAGCCGGCCAGGGCGAGGGGCTGCTCACCGGTGCGCTGGTTCGCGCGGCTGAAGATGCCCTCCTCGATCAGCTGCGGCTCCGCCTCGAACATCGACTGGTAGAACTTCGGCGCGATGTCCGGAAGGCGCTCCGCGATCACGGGCGCGGTGGCTTCGATGAGCGGGCGGGCTGACTCGGAGAGCATGGGCTCCTCTTCCTGTGCACGGCTTCGCCCCATCGCCGCCGACGGAGTCCCCCGCGGCAGGCGCTGAGCCGACGGCCGGTTCCGGCCGCACCTTGGATCGTTGCACCGCCGCCGCGGCCGGGGCTTGATCTTGGTCAAGCCCCGGCAACCGGTTGCCGCCGTCCCGGGGACGGCTCACATCCCCGCAGGCCCTCCTTCGGCACGACGGCGCGGTGCCGGCCGCGTGGCCCGCAGGGCGATCGGGATCATGGCCGCACCGGCTCCGAGCACGACGACGACGGCCGCCAGAGTCATCGGCGAGATCAGCGCCCCTGCCCCGATCACGGGCGACAGGACGATCACGGTCGCTCCCACGGCGATGACCAGCAGGACCCGCAGCGGCCGCATCACCGCCAGGCGACGGGCCCGATCGATCTGCGCCACGGGCATGCCCAGCCGGTGCAGGCCGAACCACACCTGCCAGCGATCATCGGCCGCAGCGGCCTGATCGATCAGTACGGCTCGCCCGCCGAGGAGGGCGGCGAGCACCATCAGGGCCGGGAGGATCACCCGCCACGTCCCCATGGCGGGGACATCGCGACGGGTCCGCACGGCCAGCGGCGTGGTGCTCACCCGGCGCAATCCGGCCGCCGCGGCGAGACCGGCCGTGCCCAGCAGCGCGGCGACGCACAGAGCGATCGCCCACCAGGGCAGCACCAGGGCGGCGGCCCCGATCCGCACACCGTCCACATGCAGCCCGCCCAGGGCCGGGATCAGCGCCGCGTAGATGCCCAGGCCGGCCAGCAGCCCGGACAGCCGCGCATCGCGCCGCCGCGCGGACAGCTTGGCCGCAGCGCCTGCGAGCGACACGAGCGGCAGACCGAGAATGCACAGCGCCACGCAGCTGAGGGTCCTGTACAGCATCCGCATCCCGGGCTCGGCGTAGTCGTGGCTCCAACCGGAGCACGGCCGGCGGGGGCACGGCAGAGCCGGAGCGGGACAGGGTCTCAGCGCTCATCGTGCCGCCCCCTGCTCGATCGCGCTGTCGCTGACGATCCGGCCAGACCCAGCCGGCCCAGCCACCACGCGGCCTGCCGCTGCGCCTCGGCCCGGGAGACCCCGCACAGCATGAGCGGCATCGCGGCGTTCTCGAGGGCGCGGAGCAGCGTGGTCTTTCCCGAGCCCGAGGGGCCGGTGATCGCCACGGATTCCCCGGGGGAGACCGTGAGGCTCACCCCGTCCAGGGCGGCCGTCGATCCGAAGTGCTGTGCGAAGTCATGAGCGTGGAGAACAGCTGTCGTCATGGCTCCACGATGCGCTGCGGGGCTTCGTCGGCACGTCGGGCCCGGGTCTGGTCTTCGTGCCCGTCGCCGCGCCCCGTCGTGGTAGCGCGGTCTGATCGGCATCCCGCCCCGCGGATGACTCCGAGACCGTCCCCACCCGGTTCACAAAGTTATCCACAGGTGTGGAGAAACGTGTGCAGAAGTCGAACATGTCTGCGAACAGTGCGGGCTCGATCCACCCTGATCGGTATCCACAGGCTTGTTCACACTTGTGGAATTACACGAATGGCGTTCGTCCACCGCTGTGGACACAGTCTGTGGACAGCCGCGGTGCACAGCTTCTCAGCCGCGGGGGCGACGGCCGCGCCCGCGCAGTCCCAGCAGCGCGCCCATGACCACCAGGCCCGTCACGATGCCGCCCAGATGCCCCTGCCAGGAGATGCCGGGGAAGAACAGGCTGAAGGCCGTGTTGAACCCGATCAGCACGAGGATCCCGGACAGGTTCTCGCGATAGCGCCGCCCGCCCCACAGCGCCAGGGCGAGCACGGCGCCGAACAGCCCGAAGACCGCGCCGGAGGCCCCCACGGTGAACGTGTAGGCGGGCGAGAGCAGCAGCACCGCCGCCGCTCCGCCCAGCAGCGAGAGCAGATAGACCGTGAGGAAGCGCCCGCGCCCGATCTCCGGCTCGAGCATCCGGCCGAAGATCCACAGCGTGTACATGTTCAGCAGCAGGTGCGCGGGGTTGGACATCGAGTGCGAGAACCCGCTGGTGATCACCGTCCACGGCGCCTGCGAGACGTAGCCGGGGGCCAGGCCCAGCAGCACCAGGGGGTTGATCCCCATCAGGCTCAGCAGCCACTGCACCGCGTAGACCGCCACGTTGATCCCGATCAGCACCCAGGTCACGGTCATGGCGCCCCCGCGCCGGCGAGCCTGGCGAACAGAGGGAACCGAGGGGGCGGGCCGAGCCTGACGCGCCTCAGGATGCCCCGCCTGCCACGACGCCCCCTGCAGCGGATCGCTCGGCTGCCCAGCAGGCTGCGACGGGTCCGCCATCCGCCCGTACTGCGGCAGCTGCGGGCCGCTGTCGCTGCGGGGATCGCGGGGAGATCCGGGCTCGCCGATCGGCTCGTGGGGTCCCTGGGTCATCGGTGTGCTCCTGTGCGATGGATGGTCCTGGCTGGGCGGCGGGGCGCCGTCGTCGCGGGCCCTGCGCCGTCGGATATGGCGCAGGGGCCCGGCCGATCGGCCGGGCCCCTGCGGGTCGACGATCGCCGCGAGCGCGGGATCATCGGGTGCTGCGAGTGCTGCTCAGAGCTGCTCGATGTCGATCGAGGTGATGACGGCGTCCTCGACCGGGCGGTCCATGCCGCCGGTGCGCACGCTGTTCAGCTCGTCGACGACCTTCTTGGAGGCGTCGTCGACGACCTCGCCGAAGATCGTGTGCTTGCCGTTGAGCCACGGGGTGGTCGAGGTGGTGATGAAGAACTGCGAGCCGTTGGTGCCCTGGCCGCCGCGCTTGCCGGCGTTGGCCATGGCCAGCAGGTACGGCTTGTCGAAGCTGAGCTCGGGGTGGATCTCATCGTCGAACATGTAGCCCGGGCCGCCGACACCCTGACCCAGCGGATCGCCGCCCTGGATCATGAAGTCCTTGATGATGCGGTGGAAGATGACGTCCTTGTAGAGGGGGCCCTCGCCCTTGGAGCCGGTGTTCGGGTCCACCCACTCCTGGGAGCCGTCGGACAGGCCGATGAAGTTCTTGACGGTCTTCGGAGCGTGGTTGCCGAAGAGCTCCACGACGATGTCGCCGTGGTTCGTGTGGATGGTCGCCTTAGCGGTGGCAAGAGAAGTCATGGCCCCAGTATCCCATGACCGGCTCGCTTGTCGCGGAGAAGAGACGACGACGGTTCCCGTTCCGCCGCGAGTGAAAAAGCACAGCCGTCTGCTGAAAACTCCCTGAGTGATGGGTGACCCGACGGCCTCCACCATGGGTCATCCCAGGCACAGCCCGTATGCTGGACCGAGAATCCTAGACCCCCGAGGAGGGAGCTTCCATGAGCAAGAGGGCAGAGAAGAAGGCCGCCAAGGCAGCCGCCGCGCGTCAGGCCGCTGTGGAGAACCGCGTCGTCGACGCCGGCGACTGGCTCGCCAAGGAGATCGGCGCCCTGGCGCCGCGCCTGCAGGACGGCGTGCGCTCCGGCGCGATCTCGCTGGCCGGCGGCATCCACACCGCCACCCCGTACGTCCAGCAGGGCGCCGCCACCGCCAAGGGCGCCACCTCCGAGCTGCGCAGCCGCGCCGCCGTGCAGGCCGCCAAGTCGGCCCCGCAGGTCGCCAAGGTCGCCGCCAAGGTCGCTCCGGTCGGTGCCGCCGTGAAGGCCTCCCCGCAGGCCGCCAAGGCTCTGAAGGCCGCCAACGACGGCAAGCTGGCCGTGTCCGAGCGCTACAACGCCACGGCCGCTCAGCTGGCCCAGCGCTTCGCCGACGCCGACACCCCCGAGCAGTTCGAGGCCGCCGTCGCGCGCCTGACCGGCAACAAGAAGGCCGTCAAGAACGCCAAGAAGGCCGCCGCGCGCATGTCCAAGGACTACGCCAAGCAGCAGAAGAAGGCGCAGAAGGGCGGCGGCCGCGGCCTGCTCGTCCTCGGCCTGGTCGTGACCGGCCTGGTCGCCGGCGCCGCCGCCTTCAAGGCCTCGCGTCCGGTCCAGGATCCCTGGAAGACCCCGGCCTCGACCTCCCCGCGCGTGACGGCCTCCCCGGTCGACAAGTCCACCACCGTGGCCGCCGGCCAGGGTGTGAAGGTCGATGACGCCAAGGCCGACTCGAGCGTCAAGGACACGGCCAAGTCCGTGACCGAGGATGCCAAGCAGACGGTCAACGAGATCAAGGACCAGATCAACGGCACCCAGAACGAGAAGAAGGACGGCCAGGCCTGAGCCTGATCGCCTTCAGCGGCTGAGGCCGCACACCGCACGGCCCCCTCACCGAAAAGGTGAGGGGGCCGTCGTCGTCCTGGATGCCGGGGCCGGGGCATGAGCGCCGCCGGACCCCGGGGCGGGGATCAGCCGAAGGAGCCGATCACGTCCTGGAGCGTGTCCCAGACCTGGTAGATGCCCAGGATCGTGAACAGGCCGGCGCAGATGCTCAGCACGCCGTTGGTGACCCAGCCGTTGCGCCAGCGGTCGGGGGTGCGCTTGGTGTTCAGCAGCCCCAGCAGCGTGATCGCCAGGAACGGCATGAACAGCGCGCCCAGCACGCCGTAGAGCAGGATCAGGAAGATCGGACGGCCCAGCAGCAGCAGGAGCATGGGCGGGAACGTGATCCACAGCAGGTAGAACTTCACGTACTTGCCGCCCGGACGGGTGGCGGGGTGACCCGAGGGCAGATCGCGGTGGTGGCCCCAGAAGTCCGCGAACATCAGCGAGACGCCCGACCACACGCCCACGACCGAGGAGAACGACGCGGCGAAGAAGCCGATCAGGAACACTGTGCCGATGGCCTGGCCGTAGCGATCGTTGAGGACGTCGGCCAGATCGAGCAGCCCGGCGTCGGTCGCGGAGATGGACACGCCCGCCGCATAGAGCACCTCGGCGCCCACGATCAGCATAGAGAGCACGAAGATGCCGGTGACCACGTAGGCGACCGTGTTGTCGAGCTGCATGACGCGCATCCACTTGGGGCTGGCCCATCCCTTCTCGCGCAGCCAGTAGCCGTAGGCCGCCAGGGTGATGGTGCCGCCGATGCCGCCGGACAGCGCCAGCGTGTAGACCAGTCCGCCCTCGGGGATCATGGGCACCAGGCCGGCGATCATGCTCGGGATGTTGGGTGCGGCGATGATCGCCAGACCCACGACCACCACGAACATGATGCCGACCATCACGGCCGTGAGCTTCTCCACCAGCGCGTACTTGCCGAACCAGACCATGAAGAAGCCGGCCAGGCCCATCAGGATGGCCCAGGCCGGCAGCGGCATGGTGTTCGGGAACAGCGCCACGATCGGCAGGGCTGCCGAGGACATGGCCGTGGCCCCGTACACGAAGCCCCAGATCATGATGTACGGCGCGAAGTAGACCGCCGTCCACTTGCCCAGCGAGCGCCAGCCCTCGAAGATCGTGCGGCCGGTGGCCAGCGAGTAGCGCCCGGCGCCCTCCACGAGCACGATCTTCACGATGGTGCCCACGATGACCGCCCACAGCAGGGCGTAGCCGTAGCGCGAGCCGGCCGTCAGGGTGGCCACGAGGTCGGCTGCGCCCACACCCGTGCCGGCCACGACCAGGCCCGGGCCGATGATCTTCCACCGGCGGATCGCAGTGAGCTGCTCATCCGGATCGATATGGGGCATGGGCCCCAGGTACTCCTTCGGTGCGGACATGGCTCACCCTTCTGACGACGTGATCTGCGCCATGAGTATCTCAGGTGATGCCCAGATCCTGAACATCAGCTGGCATCGCAACTCGTGCAGGTCTCAGCGACGCCTTCGTCAGGCGAACAGCCACTTCGAGGACAGCTCCTGCGCCAGCCCCGGCTCCCGGTAGGACTCGACCCCGAAGAACGCCCGGAAGTGCTCCAGAGGCATCGCCAGCATCCCCTGCACGTCCGCCTGGGAGGCGTGGCACTGCATCGTGCGCCGCTTCAGCTCCAGCAGCTCGTCGTCCAGCTCGAGCTGCCAGTGCAGCTGAGAGGCCGGGATGCCGAAGCCGTTGCCGTCATCGGCCGGCCCGTCGGGGTCCATGACCTCATCCGGGGAGGCCCCTGCCGCCAGAGCCTGCTCGCGCAGCGCTCGAAGGCGATCCCGGTTCATGGACTGCTCCAGCAGCCGGGGCCGCTCGGCGGCGAGCTCTGCCGCGCGGTGGGCCACCTGATGGACCTTCACGTGATCGGGATGCCCATAGCCGCCGTGCCAGTCGTAGCCCACCAGCACGTCGGCGCCCTCGTCGTCCAGGATCGCGGCGACGGCCCGGGCGGCCTCGTCGACGTCAGCGCGGTGGAAGCAGGCCTCGCCGTCGTTCTGCTCCCAGCCGGTCATCCCGGAGTCGTGGTAGCCGAGCCACTCCACCCGGGAGATGCCCAGCACCCGTGCTGCCGCAGCTGCCTCCGTGCGCCGGTGATCCGCGACGGAGAGCACCTCCTGGGCGTCATCTGCAGCCTCCAGCGGTGTGCCGAAGTCCCCGTTGGTCGCGAAGATCTCGACCACGCGATGCCCCTCCGCCGCGGCACGAGCCATGGTGCCGGCGGTCTGCGAGGACTCGTCGTCCGGGTGGGCGTGGAGGAAGACGATCACGGCCATGGCGGGGCAGCTCCTGAGATCAGTGGCGGGCGCACGACGACGGCCCCGCCATCAGGCGGGGCCGTCGTCGATATGGGATCCGGTGGAGGCAAGGGGACTCGAACCCCTAACCCTCTGCTTGCAAAGCAGATGCGCTACCAATTGCGCCATGCCCCCGGAGCATCCTGTCGAGCTGAACTCAGTCGACGGGATCTGCGGCTTCGCGCCAAGCGGCGCGATCGGCATCTGCGGAGCGCAGCCGCCAGGCGGCGACTCCTGCTCCGGCGGCACCGAACACCAGCACGATCGCCGTGACAGCGTTCTTCATGCCGGTCTCCGATGCACTGGGATGCCGTTGAACCGTGGGCGTACCAGGAATTGAACCTGGGACCTCTTCGTTATCAGCGAAGCGCTCTAACCGTCTGAGCTATACGCCCGTGACCAGCGAACCGGTCACGTCCGCTCGGGCGACCTGGCGGTCTGTCCGTCGCGGAACGAATAGGGACTCTACACGATCGCCACGACCGGGACCAATCCGAGATCCCGGTCGGCAGCGCCGAGCAGATCAGTCGTCGGTCAGCGTGACCCCGATGCCGCCGATCAGGCCGGCGGCCAGGTTGTAGAGCATCGCGGCGATGACCGACAGCAGCGTCAGCAGGATCACGTTGATCACCGAGAGGATGGTCGCGAAGATCGCCACCTGTCCCAGGGAGACGATCTCCTGGACCTCTGTGCTGCCGCCCGGGCCGGCCAGCATGGCTGCCAGCTCGTTGATGCCGTTGAACAGACCCGTGATGTCCATCAGGATCCAGATCAGCACGGCCGCGACGACCACCACGATGCCCAGCGCAACCGAGAGCAGGAACGCGAGCTTGAGCACCGACCAGGTGTCCACGCGCGACACGACCAGGCGCGCGCGGCGCACCTTGGCGCGCGGCGCGGGCCGCACCAGTCCCTTGGTCGAGGACCGCTGGGGCGTGCGGCTGCTGGACGACGACGCCTTGGCGCTGTCCGCCTTCTTGGCCTGGCTGGGAGAGGATCCCCGACCAGCGCCGCCGGACTTCGAACGTCCAGCCGCACCAGAGCGTGCCTCGGGGCTCATTCGTTACCTCCGTTGTTGACTTCGTCCAACGTTACGACATCCTCATCCGCAGCATCGGCTGTCGGATCCGCAATCGTAGCCGTGCCGTTCTCGACGGCTTCCTCGACCGCGTCCTCGATGTGGCGCTCGGCATTCCAGGCCACACCCACGATCGAGTCCTTGGGGGCGGGCTTGGCGAAGATGACGCCCATGGTGTCGCGGCCCTTGGCGGGGACCTCCGAGACCGCAGAGCGCACGACCTTGCCGGAGGCCATGACGACCATGACCTCGTCGGATTCTCCCACGATCAAGGCGCCGGCGAGCTTGCCGCGCTCATCCCCGACCTTGGCGACCTTGATGCCGAGCCCGCCGCGGCCCTGGCGCCGGTACTGCTCTATGGCCGTGCGCTTGGCGTAGCCGCCCTCGGTCACCACGAAAACGTAGCTCTCGGTGCCCTTCGCCACGACGTCGGCGGCCAGCAGCTCGTCGTCATCGCGGAACTTCATGCCGGTCACGCCGGAGGTCGCGCGGCCCATGGGTCGCAGCGCCTCGTCATCGGCCTGGAAGTGCAGGGACTGGCCGTTGCGCGAGACCAGGAAGATGTCGTCGTCGGAGTCCACGAGCTTGGCCGAGACCAGCTCGTCGCCCTCGCGCAGGTTGATCGCGATCACGCCGGCGGTGCGGTTGGTGTCGTAGTCCTCGAGCCGGGACTTCTTCACCAGGCCGCTGCGCGTGGCCAGCACCAGGTACGGGGCGTCCTGGTAGGTCGACAGCTCCATGACCTGGGCGATCTGCTCGCCGGGCTGGAAGGCCATGACATTGGCGACGTGCTGGCCCTTGGCGTCGCGACCGGCCTCGAGCAGCTCGTAGGCCTTGGTGCGGTACACGCGGCCGTGGGTCGTGAAGAACAGGATCCAGTGGTGCGTGGTGGTGGTGAAGAAATGCTCGACGACGTCGTCGCCGCGCAGATTCGCTCCGCGGATGCCCTTGCCGCCGCGGCGCTGGGCCCGGTACTGATCGATGCGCGTGCGCTTGACGTAGCCGCCGCGGGTGATCGTGACGACCACGTCCTCCTGGGGGATCAGGTCCTCCATGGACATGTCGCCGTCGTAGCCCCACAGGATCTCGGTGCGGCGGTCGTCGCCGTACTTCTCGACGGTCTCCTCGAGCTCCTCGGAGACGATCTGGCGCTGCAGGTCCTCGGAGGCGATGATCGCCTCGAAGCGAGCGATCATCTGCTCGAGCTCGGCGAAGCGGTCCTGGATCTTCTGCCGCTCCAGCGCCGCCAGGCGCCGCAGCTGCATGTTGAGGATGGCCTGGGCCTGCTCCTCGTCGATCCCAAGCAGCTCCATCAGCCCGGTGCGGGCCTCGTCCGGGGTGGGCGAGCGGCGGATCAGGGCGATGACCTCGTCCAGGGCATCCAGGGCCTTCAGCAGGCCCACCAGGATGTGCGCCTCCTCCTGCGCCTGACGCAGACGGAACGTGGTGCGCCGGACGATGACCTCGATCTGGTGGCGCACCCAGTGGTAGATGAAGGCGTCCAGGGACAGCGTGCGCGGCACGCCGTCCACCAGGGCCAGCATGTTCGCGGAGAAGTTCTCCTGCAGAGGGGTGTGCTTGTAGAGGTTGTTCAGCACCACCTTGGCCACGGCGTCGCGCTTGAGCACGATCACCAGGCGCTGACCGGTGCGCCCGGAGGTCTCGTCGCGCATGTCGGCGATGCCGCCGATCTTGCCCTCCTTGACCAGGTCCGCGATCTTGATGGCCAGGTTGTCCGGGTTGACCATGTACGGCAGCTCGGTGACCACCAGGCAGGTGCGGCCGTGGATCTCCTCGACGGAGACGACCGCGCGCATCTTGATGGAGCCGCGACCGGTCCGGTACGTGTCCTCGATGCCCTTGTGGCCGAGGATCTGCGCACCGCCCGGGAAGTCCGGGCCCTTGACGCGCTTGAGCAGCGCCTCGAGCAGCTCCTCGCGGCTGGCCTCCGGGTTCTTCAGGTACCACTGCACGCCGTCGGCGAGCTCGCGCAGGTTGTGCGGCGGGATGTTGGTGGCCATGCCCACGGCGATGCCGGCGGAGCCGTTGGCCAGCAGGTTCGGGAACCGCGCCGGCAGCACGGTGGGCTCGCGCGACTTGCCGTCGTAGTTGTCCTGGAAGTCGACGGTCTCCTCGTGGATGTCCCGGACCATCTCCATTGCCAGCGGAGCCATCTTGGTCTCGGTGTATCGAGGGGCGGCGGCGCCGTCGTTGCCGGCGGAGCCGAAGTTCCCCTGGCCCAGGGCCAGCGGGTAGCGCTGGACCCAGTCCTGGATCAGGCGGACGAGGGCGTCGTAGATCGCCGAGTCGCCGTGCGGGTGGTAGTGGCCCATGACGTCGCCGACCACGCGGGCCGACTTGTTGAAGGACCGGTCCGGGCGGTAGCCGCCGTCGTACATCGTGTAGATGACGCGGCGGTGCACCGGCTTGAGGCCGTCGCGGACGTCCGGCAGGGCTCGTCCGACGATCACCGCCATGGCGTAGTCCAGGTAGGAGCGCTGCATCTCCGTCTGGAGGTCGACCTGCTCCACGCGATCGCCGGTGATCGTGGCGGCCTCGACCTCGGTGCCCGGCTGGTTCTCCGGCTCCTCCGGGGTGACCTGGCTGTCGTCGCTCATTCGTGCGCTTCCCGTCCTTCTCCCGACGCCCGCGGGCGTCTGTGCGTCTGCTCGGCCGCTGGGCCGTGGTGCTCGAGACTGATCCGCCGGTCACCGCCATGGAGGCGGCGACGGGCACATATGCCGCAGTCGGCATATGCTCCGTTGCGACTAGATGTCGAGGAAGCGGACGTCGTTGGCGTTCTGCTGGATGAACTCCTTGCGGGACTCGACGTCCTCGCCCATGAGCATGGTGAAGACCTGCTCGGCGGCGGCGGCGTCCTCCATGGTCACCTGCAGCAGCGTGCGGTGCTCAGGATCCATGGTGGTGTCCCACAGCTCGGTGTAGGACATCTCGCCCAGGCCCTTGTAGCGCTGGATGCCGTTGTCCTTGGGGATCCGCTTGCCCGAGGCCTGGCCCTCCGCCAGGGCGCGATCGCGCTCGGCATCCGAGTAGACGTAGTCGTGCGGCGCGTTCGACCACTTGATGCGGTACAGCGGCGGCTGCGCCAGGTACACGAAGCCGTGGTCGATCAGCGGGCGCATGAACCGGAACAGCAGCGTCAGCAGCAGCGTGGTGATGTGCTGGCCGTCCACGTCGGCATCGGCCATGAGCACGATCTTGTGATAGCGCGCCTTCTCGATGTCGAAGTCGTCGCCGATGCCCGAGCCGAAGGCCGTGATCATGGACTGGACCTCGGCGTTGGACAGCGCACGATCCAGGCGGGCCCGCTCGACGTTCAGGATCTTGCCGCGCAGCGGCAGGATCGCCTGGTGCGCCGGATCGCGGCCCTGCACGGCCGAGCCGCCTGCCGAGTCGCCCTCCACGATGTAGATCTCGGACTTCGACGGGTCCTTGGACGAGCAGTCCTTGAGCTTGCCCGGCATGCCGCCGGACTCCAGCAGCCCCTTGCGCCGGGTGGTCTCGCGGGCCTTGCGCGCCGCCAGACGAGCCTGCGAGGCGCCGATGGCCTTGCGGATGATGTCCTTGGCGTAGTTCGGGTTGCGCTCGATCCAGTCCCCGAACTCGTCGGCGACCACGCGCTGCACGAACGGCTTGGCCTCGGAGTTGCCCAGCTTGGTCTTGGTCTGGCCCTCGAACTGGGGGTCGCCGAGCTTGATCGAGATGACCGCGGTGAGGCCCTCGCGGACGTCCTCGCCGGTGAGGTTGTCGTCCTTGTCCCGCAAGAGCTTGAACTCGCGGGCCTTGCGGTTGATCACCGTGGTCAGCGCGGTGCGGAAGCCCTCCTCGTGGGTGCCGCCCTCGTGCGTGTTGATCGTGTTCGCGTAGGTGTGCACCGACTCGCTGTAGGCGGTGGTCCACTGCATGGAGATCTCCACGGAGATGGAGCGCTCGACGTCCTCGGTCTCGAAGTCGATGATCTCGTCGTGGACCAGCTCGGCCTTCTTGCCGCTGTTGATGAAGCGGACGTAGTCCAGCAGACCGTGCTCGTAGCAGTAGATGACCCGGCGGTGGCCGTCGGCGGTCACGCCCACGGTGTTCAGCGCCGGAGCCTTGGCCGTCTCCGCCTGCTCGGCGCCGCTCCCGGCCTCCGGGGACTGCGCGGTGGGGACCTCGGAGGCGTCCTGGCCCTCGACCTCGGTGATGATCTCGGTGCGCGCGGACTCGCCGGCGACCTCGTCGCCGGACTCGTCCAGGCGCCGCTGGTCGGTCAGGGTGATGCGCAGCCCCTTGTTGAGGAACGCCATCTGCTGGAACCGGGCGCGCAGCGTCTCGAAGTCGTACTCGACGGACTCGAAGATCTCCGGATCAGCCCAGAACGTCTGCGTGGTGCCGGTCTCCTCGGTCTGCTCGCCGCGCTCGAGCTCGCCCTGGGGGCGGCCGCCGTCGGCGAACTCCATGCGCCAGACGTAGCCCTGGCGGCGGATCTCGGTCTCCACGCGCGATGACAGCGCGTTGACGACGGAGATGCCCACGCCGTGCAGACCGCCGGAGACCGCGTAGCCGCCCCCGCCGAACTTGCCGCCGGCGTGCAGGATCGTCATGACGACCTCGACCGTGGGACGGCCCTGCGTGGGGTGCATGTCCACCGGGATGCCGCGGCCGTTGTCGGTGACGCTCACGCCGCCGTCGGCCCGCAGCACGACCTCGATGTGATCCGCATGGCCGGCCAGGGCCTCATCCACGGAGTTGTCGATGACCTCGTAGACCAGGTGGTGCAGGCCCCGCGGTCCGGTGGATCCGATGTACATGCCTGGGCGCTTGCGGACCGCTTCGAGGCCCTCCAGGACGGTGATGTCGCTGGCGCCGTAGCCGCCTTCGGTGCTCTTGTCCTCTGACACGGGCTGCTGGTTCCTCCTGATGGTCATGATGGAGGCCGCAAGGGTCCTGGAGCACGGGGTCCGGGGCGCAGGCAGCACTCCCGACGACAGCGAGCGAGCGGGACGCACCGGAGCATTCGGGGGGCCGCGGGGTCTGCGCGCTCGATGCGCTGCGTCGATAATCCGGGCCCATCATACCGGATCTGCGCAGATGCCGGGTGCGGGACGGCCTGAACCCGCTGTCAGCGGCACGAGAACGCCCCTAGGAGTGCCTCCGGGGGTGCTCGCTGACCCGGAAGTCGTCTCCGGAGGTGCCGAGCACTCTGCAGGCCGTCCACGGTCTCGAGGCAGATGCCGATCGACGGCGGTCCGGATCAGCCGTAGGTGTCGCGGGGGCCGCGGCCGCGGATCGAGCGCCGGCCCTTGCGCCAGCTGGGGGCCGCCGGGCCCACGATGTCCAGGCGCGTGACGATGCCCGGGCCCAGGCGCTTCTCGATGGTCGACAGCACTTGGGACTGCAGCATCCGCATGTTGGCGGCCTGGGCGGTGGAGGAGCATCGCACGCGCAGCACGGTGTCCTCGAAGGACTCCGGCACGCAGTGCTCGGCCACGTACGCCCCCACCAGCTCCGGCCACAGGGTCATGACCGACCCGACGGCGACCGGGGTGCGCCAGCCGCGTCCGGAGACCAGGCGATCCATGACCCCGCCGATGCCCTGCGGATCCCGCGGCGAGGCTCCGGCGCCCGAATAGCCGCCCAGCTGCCGCGGATCGCGCTCGGCGTCCCGGCGGCGCACGGGACTGGCGGTGAGAGCCTCCATGGCAGCGCCGAAGCTGCGCAGGTTGGCCTTGGCCGCAGCGCCGTGAAGCCGTCCCTCGCCGCGGGCCTCGGCGCCCCGGCGCACGCGCATCAGGGCGGCGGCGGCCG
>ENA-OOKA01000105-OOKA01000105.1-human-skin-metagenome-genome-assembly--contig:-NODE-105-length-27944-cov-6.573703_pt1 | contig 27944 bp, 25 predicted proteins | sample MGYA00248825_ERZ500995 | MGnify/ENA primary metagenome ERZ500995 (study PRJEB25958, sample SAMN03398540) | human skin metagenome | study: EMG produced TPA metagenomics assembly of the Human Skin...
CAGGGTGGAGGTGGGACCTCAGTGCGTGTCGGCGGTGCGGGCGGGCAGCGTCTTCGGCATCCAGGAGGGGCGCTTCTGCTCGAAGGCGGTGATGTCCTCCTCGTGGCGGAGGGTGAGGCCGATGTCGTCCAGGCCCTCCATCAGACGCCAGCGGGTGTAATCGTCGATCTCGAACCGGAAGGTCGAGTCGCCCGCGCTGACCTGACGGTTCTCGAGGTCCACGGTCACCTCGGCGCCCGGGGTCTCCTCGAGGATCTTCCACAGCTGCTCGATGTCGTCCTGGGCGAGGATCCCGGCGACCAGGCCCTGCTTGCCGGAGTTGCCGCGGAAGATCTCCGCGAAGCGGGTCGACAGCACCGCCTTGAAGCCGTAGTCGCGCAGAGCCCACACGGCATGCTCGCGGGAGGAGCCGGTGCCGAAGTCGGGGCCGGCCACGAGCACGGAGCCCTTGGCGTAGGCGGGCTTGTTCAGCACGAACTCGGGGTCATTGGTGCGCCAGGCGTGGAACAGGCCGTCGTCGAAGCCGGTCTTGGTGACGCGCTTGAGGTAGACGGCGGGGATGATCTGGTCGGTGTCGACATTGCTGCGACGCAGCGGGACGCCGATGCCGGTGTGCGTGGTGAAGGCTTCCATGGCGGGGCTCCTCAGGCGTGGGTCAGCAGGTCGGACGGGGAGGACAGGGTGCCGCGCACGGCGGTGGCGGCGGCGACGACAGGCGAGACGAGGTGGGTGCGCCCGCCCTTGCCCTGCCGGCCCTCGAAGTTGCGGTTGGAGGTGGAGGCGGCCCGCTCGCCCGGGGCGAGCTGGTCGGGGTTCATGCCCAGGCACATCGAGCAGCCGGCCTGGCGCCACTCGGCGCCGAAGTCGAGGAACACCTGGTCCAGGCCCTCCTGCTCGGCCTGCAGGCGAACGCGGGCGGAGCCGGGGACGACCATGACGCGCACGTCGGGGTGCTTGGTGCGGCCCTCGAGCACGGAGGCGAAGGCGCGCAGGTCCTCGATGCGGCCGTTGGTGCACGAGCCCATGAAGACGGTGTCGACCTTGATGTCCTTCAGCGCTGTGCCGGGGACGAGGTCCATGTACTCCAGCGCGCGCTCGGCGGCGTAGCGGTCGGTCTCGTCGACGAAGTCCTCGGGGGCGGGGACCGCGGCGGACAGCGGCAGGCCCTGGCCGGGGTTGGTGCCCCAGGTGACGAAGGGCTCGAGCTCGTCGGCGTCGATGACGACCTCGGCGTCGAAGGTGGCGTCGTCGTCGGTGCGCAGCGTCCTCCAGTACTCGACGGCCTCGTCCCAGTCCTTCCCCTGCGGGGCGTGGGGACGGCCCTTGACGTACTCGAAGGTGGTCTCGTCGGGCGCGATCATGCCGGCGCGGGCACCGGCCTCGATGGACATGTTGCAGATCGTCATGCGGCCCTCCATGGAGAGCTCGCGGATCGCCTCGCCGCGGTACTCGAGCACGTAGCCCGCGCCACCGCCGGTGCCGATCTTCGCGATCACGGCGAGGATGATGTCCTTCGCGGTGACACCGGGCTTCAGCGAACCGGTGACGTTGATGGCCATGGTCTTGAAGGGGGTCAGCGGCAGGGTCTGGGTGGCGAGCACGTGCTCCACCTCGGAGGTGCCGATGCCGAAGGCCAGCGCGCCGAAGGCGCCGTGGGTCGAGGTGTGCGAGTCGCCGCACACGACGGTGATGCCGGGCATGGTCAGGCCCAGCTGCGGTCCCACGACGTGGACGATGCCCTGGTCCTTGTCGCCGAGGGAGTGGATGCGCACGCCGAACTCCTCGGCGTTGCGGCGCAGGGTGTCGATCTGGGTGCGCGAGGTGATGTCCGCGATCGGCTTGTCGATGTCGATCGTGGGGGTGTTGTGGTCCTCGGTCGCGAGGGTCTGGTCGATGCGGCGAGGCTCGCGCCCCTCCTGGCGCAGGCCGTCGAAGGCCTGCGGGCTCGTGACCTCGTGCAGGAGCTGGAGGTCGATGTAGAGCAGATCCGGCTCGCCGTTCTCACCGCGGCGGACCACATGATCCGCCCACACCTTCTCCGCGAGGGTCCCCGCCATGTCGATCCTTCCCTGCATCCTTCGTGGGGATGCGTGCTGATGCGCCGTCGCACCCGGTCCCGGGCGCTGCACTCATCGTGGGCGGGTCCACGATCCGATGCACTTGCGTCTCACTCAATAAGACGGCAATATCGGAGCATGGACAACAGCCCGGAGGAGAACGGAAGCGGCGTCGGCGTGCTCGACAAGGCGGCCGTCGTTCTCGGCGCCCTCGAGGCCGGCCCTGCCACGCTCGCCCAGCTCGTGCAGTCGACGGGACTGGCCCGCCCCACCGCGCACCGCCTCGCGGTGGCGCTCGAGTACCACCATCTGGTGGCCCGTGACATGCAGGGCCGCTTCATCCTCGGTCCGCGCCTCGGCGAGCTCGCCGCGGCCGCCGGCGAGGACCGGCTGCTGGCCTCGGCCGGGCCCGTGCTCGCGGCCCTGCGGGACCACACCGGGGAATCCGCGCAGCTGTACCGGCGCCAGGGCGACCACCGCATCTGCGTGGCCGCCGCCGAGCGGCCGATCGGTCTGCGCGACTCGGTCCCGCTCGGGGCGGCGCTGACGATGCGGGCGGGCTCCGCCGCACAGATCCTGCTGGCCTGGGAGGAGCCGGACCGGCTCCACCGGGGTCTGCTCGGGGCGCGCTTCACCGCGACCCAGCTCTCGGCGGTGCGCCGTCGCGGCTGGGCGCAGTCGATCGGTGAGCGCGAGCCGGGCGTCGGCTCCGTCTCCGCGCCCGTGCGCGGGCCGAACGGGCGCGTGGTCGCGGCGCTGAGCATCTCCGGGCCGATCGAGCGGATCACCCGTCAGCCGGGCCGGCTCCACGCCCCGTCGGTGATGAGCTCGGCGAACCATCTCACCGAGCTGCTGCGCCGCGCCGGCGCCTGATCACCCGCGCCTCACTCCCGCTCGATCCACACGGGCGTGTTGGCGTAGCGCAGCACGTTCACGAGCTGGCGCGGCGCGGCGATCTTCCCGGAGCCGCCCTCGACCCGCTCCCCCGCCACGACCATGACGCTCGCGTTCTCGCTGGCCTCGACCAGCTGCTTGGCGTTGTCGGAGGTCGCCACGGCCACGCCCGTCACGAAGACCGAGGGGTGGCTGAGCGCGATCCGCTGCGCGGTGGCGGCGAGGATCTCCTGGGCCTGATCGGGCGAGGTGCCCGGCCGCACCACGAGGTGGATGTCCCGTCCGTAGGCCTCCGCGAGGTCGGCGGCGCGGGAGATCACCTCGGTCGAGGTCTCGTGGTGCACGAGGCCGACGGGGCCGTCGCCGTCGATGTTCCCCCGCACCACCACGACAGGGCAGCGGGCGCGGGCGGCGAGGGCGAGGCTCTTGGAGCCGACGATGAGGGTCATCAGCCGGCCCAGTCCTCGCCCGCCGAGGACCAGCAGGTCGGAACCCTGGCTCGCGTGGACCAGGACCGGCACGGAGTTGCCGTCGATCACCTCGGTGGTGATCTCGACCTCGGGGGCGCGCTCCCGGGCGAGCTCGGCGGCCTCGCGCAGCAGGGTGTCGGCCGCGCTGCGGAAGCCGGAGCCCGGCATCCCGGAGATCGGGTCGACGTTGACATCGAGCTCGGTCCACACGAAGGCGTGGACGAGATGGAGCGCGCCGCCGACGGTGGCGGCATGGCTGGCGGCCCAGCGGACCGCCTGATCGGACTCGTCCGCGTCGAAGACGCCGACCGTGATCCTCGGAGCTGCTGTGTGCGTCATGTCACGACGATACTCTGTCTGAGCCGCGCGCCGACAGGACCTCGGACAGGACCGCGGAATGCAGAAGGAGCCGGCACCAGTGGTGCCGGCTCCTGCTCGTACCCCGTACCGGATTTGAACCGGTGTTACCGCCGTGAGAGGGCGACGTCCTAGGCCGCTAGACGAACGGGGCGCGGACCGCGCAGCGATGAATCGCTGCGAAGCGCTGGGGTACCAGGACTCGAACCTAGAATGACGGTACCAGAAACCGTTGTGTTGCCAATTACACCATACCCCATGGTGAGAAGCACTTTCCGCAGTCCTTCACGTTCCGTTCCCCGGTGGTTCCCGTAGACTTCCCGCGCTGTTCTGCGTGCCGTACCGAGTGAAGACTCTACCGGCTTCTCCCGCGGAGCACAAAGCGAGAGGGGCCTTTCGGGCTGTGAGGCTCGGCACGCTGTCCGCCCGGGCCCCACAGCCCTGGCGCTCAGCCCTCCGCGGCGAGGCGCTCGCGGAAGGAGCGCAGGCGCGCGAGGCTCGAGGAGCGGCCAAGCAGCTCCATGGACTCGAACAGGGGCGGGGAGATGCGCCGGCCGGAGATCGCGGAGCGCAGCGGGCCGAAGGCGAGGCGGGGCTTGATGCCCATGTCGTCCACGATCGCGGCACGCAGCGCGGGCTCGAGCGCGGCAGCGGTGAAGTCCTCCGCCGGGACGGCCTCGACCTCGGCGATGGCGCGGTCCAGCACCGCGACGGGGTCGTCGCCGAGCTTCTTCAGGGCGTCGTCCTGGACCACGAGGTCCTCGTCGGCCACGAAGAGGAAGCCCATCAGGTCGCTCGCCTCGCCGAGCAGGTTCATGCGGGTCTGCACCAGCGGCGCCGCGGCGACGACGAGGGCGCGCTGCTCCTCGCTGACCGTCTCGCCGAGCACTCCCCCGGACTGCAGGTACGGGATGAGCCGCTCGACGAAGACGTCCTCCGGCAGCAGACGGATGTGGTCGGCGTTGATGGCGGTGGCCTTCTTGAGGTCCACGCGCGCCGGGTTCGGGTTCACGTCGGAGGCGTCGAAGCGCTCGACGAGCTGCTCGCGGCTGAAGATGTCCTCGTCGGCGCTGAAGCCCCAGCCGAGCAGGGCGAGGTAGTTGACCATGCCCTCAGGGATGAAGCCCTGCTCCCGGTAGAGGAAGAGGTCCGCCTGCGGGTCGCGCTTGGAGAGCTTCTTGTTCCCCTCCCCCATCACGTAGGGGAGGTGGCCGAACTCGGGCACGCGCTCGGCGACGCCGATCTCGATCAGCGCCCGGTAGAGCGCGATCTGGCGCGGGGTGGAGGAGAGGATGTCCTCGCCGCGCAGCACGTGGGTGATGCGCATGAGTGCGTCGTCCACGGGGTTGACCAGGGTGTAGAGCGGCTGACCGTTCGCGCGCACGACGACGAAGTCGGGCGTGGAGCCGGCCTTGAAGGTGATCTCGCCGCGCACCATGTCGGTGAAGGTGATGTCCTCCTGCGGCATGCGCAGGCGCCAGGTGGGCTCGCGGCCCTCGGCGCGGAAGGCGGCCTTCTGCTCCTCGGTGAGGTCGCGGTCGTGGCCGTCGTAGCCGAGCTGCGGGTCGCGGCCGGCGGCGCGGTGGCGCTCGGCGATCTCCTCCGCGGTCGAGAAGGACTCGTAGATGTGCCCGGACTCCTTCAGCCTGGCGATCACGTCCTGGTAGATCTCGCCGCGCTGGGACTGGCGGTAGGGGCCGTCCGGGCCGCCGACCTCGACGCCCTCGTCCCAGTCGATGCCGAGCCAGCGCATGGCGTCGAGCAGCTGGTGGTAGGACTCCTCGCTGTCGCGGGCGGCGTCGGTGTCCTCGATGCGGAAGACGAGCTTGCCGCCGTGGTGGCGGGCGTGGGCCCAGTTGAACAGGGCGGTGCGCACCATGCCGACGTGCGGGATGCCGGTGGGACTGGGGCAGAAGCGGACGCGGACCTCGTCGGGGGTCGAGGCAGCTGCGGGGGTGGTGGTCACGAAGGGTTCTCCCTGGAGGTTCGGGGGCGGGCTCAGCGGCGCACGAGGGGGTTGGACAGGGTCCCGATCCCCTCGATCTCGACGTCGATCCGGGCGCCGGGCTCGACGGTGCGGACGCCGGCGGGGGTGCCGGTGAGCACGATGTCGCCCGGCAGAAGGGTCACGACGGAGGAGATCTCGGCGATCAGCTCGGGCACGCCGCGCACCATGTCGGCCGTGGAGCCGGACTGGGCGGTCTCGTCGTCGACGCGGGAGGAGATCGCCAGTCCTGCGGCAGGATCGAGATCGGTCTCGATCCAGGGCCCGATCGGGCAGGAGGTGTCGAAGGCCTTGGCGCGGAACCACTGGTCCTCGGCGCGCTGGGAGTCCCGGGCCGTGAGGTCGTTCGCGCAGGTGTATCCCAGCACGTGATCGGCGACCTGCTCCGGGGCGAGGTCCTTGGCCATCCGCTTGATGACCACGGCCAGCTCCGCCTCGAGGCTCACCTCCTGGCTGTAGGAGGGCACGACCACGGGATCGCCGGGGCCGACGACGGCGGTGTTGGGCTTGAGGAAGTACAGGGCCTGGTCGGGCACCTCGTTGCCGAGCTCGGCGGCGTGGGCGGCGTAGTTCCGGCCGACGCACACCACCTTCGAGCGCGGGATGACGGGGGCGAGCAGCCGCACGTCCTCGAGCGGGAGGATCTTCCCGGTGGGGCGGATCTCTGTGTACAGGGGATCACCGGTGATGCCGTAGACCATGTCCTGGCCGTCCTTCTCCTGGACGATGCCGAACATGGGGTCTTCGCCGGTGGTGAATCGGGCGATGCGCATGCGCGCCAGTCTAGGCGCTCGCCTCGCCCGGCCCGGAGCGGGAGCGGCGGGATAGGCTCGAGCGCAGACGGACCGATCGCGCGACGGAGCGCGGGGAAGGCGGCAGACCGATGGATGTCGCAGGGAATGTCGCGCTCGTGACCGGGGGCGCCTCGGGCCTGGGGCGCGCGACCGGGGAGGCGCTGGCCGCGGCCGGCGCACAGGTCGTGCTGGTGGATCTGCCGGGCACGGACGGCGCGGCCGTCGCCGAGGGGCTCGGGGGCGGTGCGCGCTTCGCCCCGGCAGACGTCACCGACGAGTCGCAGGTGCGCGAGGCCGTGGAGCTCGCCGCGTCGCTCGGGCCGCTGCGGGTGGTGGTCAGCTGCGCCGGGATCGTGCAGGCGAAGCGCCTGGTGGGTCGCGACGGGCTGATGCCGTTGGCGGGCTTCGAGCAGGTGGTGCGCGTGAACCTGCTGGGCACGGTGACGGTGATGGGCGTCGCGGCCGAGGCGATGCAGTCGGTGCCGCAGCTGGGCGCGGAGCGCGGGGTCGTCGTGAACACGGCGTCGGTGGCGGCCTTCGACGGGCAGATCGGGCAGACGGCCTATGCGGCGTCCAAGGGCGCCGTCGCCTCGCTCACGCTGCCCGCCGCCCGGGAGCTCGCCGCCTCGAGGATCCGGGTGATGGCGATCGCGCCGGGCACCTTCGAGACGCCGATGATGGCGGGGCTGTCCGAGGAGGTGCGCGACTCCCTCGCGGCGCAGGTCCCGCATCCGAGCCGGCTGGGCCGCCCCGCGGAGTACGCGACGCTGGTGCGGCACATCGTGGAGAACCCGATGCTCAACGGCGAGGTGATCCGTCTCGACGGGGCGATCAGGATGGGCCCGCGATGAGCGGCGGGGAGCTGGTGCTGACCGCACAGCACGAGCATGTCCGGGTGCTGACGCTGCACCGCCCGGGGGCGCTGAACGCAGTCGACGACGAGCTCGCCACCGCGCTCGGCGACGCGGTCGCGGAAGCCGAGGCGGATCCGGCGACGCGGGTGATCGTGCTGACCGGGGCGGGCCGGGCGTTCTGCGCCGGGATGGACCTCAAGGCGTTCGCCCGCGGCGAGAGCGCCCACTCCCGCACCCGACCCGAGCGGGGCTTCGCGGGGATCGTGGGGCATCTGGTCGCCGTGGCCGTGATCGCGGCGGTGAACGGTCCGGCCGTCGGGCTCGGGGCGGAGCTGGTGCTCGCCAGCGACCTGGCGCTGATCGACCCGGCGGCGCATCTGGCGCTGCCCGAGGTGCGTCGCGGGCTGATCGCGGTGGCGGGCGGGACGATGCGCCTCCCGCAGCAGGTGCCGCCCAAGCTCGCGCTCGAGAAGCTGCTGACCCGGGACCGGATCTCGCCGGAGGAGGCCCTGGAGTGGGGGCTGGTCAACTCCGTGAGCGCGCCCGGTGCGGTGCTGGAGGAGGCGCTCGCGCTGGCGGAGCGGATCGCCGCGAACGCGCCGCTCGCGGTGCGGGCCACGACGGATCTCGTGCACTCGACGGTGCACGAGGACAGCTGGGGGCGGCCGGTCTGGCGGCGGATCCGGGAGGCCCAGCAGCGAGTGTTCTCGAGCGAGGACGCTGCCGAGGGCGCGGCGGCCTTCACCGAGAAGCGGGAGCCGCGATGGGAGGGGCGGTGAGTCCCCTGCACGGCAGGGCGCTGCACCGCGGGCTGGACCCCGCCGCCGCACTCCCCTATGCTTGAATCCTCAAGCATTCAAGCGGGGAGCGCAGTCAGATGAGCATCGATCCTGGATCCATCACCTTCGGCCTGGACACCTTCGGGGACGTCACCGTGGACAGCGCGGGAGATCCCGTCGCGCCGGCGCAGGTGATCCGCGACATCGTCGCCCAGGGCGAGCTCGCCGACCAGGTCGGCATCGACCACTTCTCGATCGGCGAGCACCACCGGCCCGACTACGCGGTCAGCGCGCCGGACATGGTGCTCGCCTCGCTCGCGCAGCGCACCGAACGGATCACGCTGGGGACCGCCGTGATCGTGCTCAGCTCCGACGACCCGCTGCGTGTGGTCGAGCGATTCTCCACGCTCGACGCCCTCTCTCAGGGTCGGGCCGAGCTCACCGTGGGCCGCGGCTCCTTCACCGAGTCCTTCCCGCTGTTCGGCTTCGCGATGCAGGACTACGAGACCCTCTTCGAGGAGAAGCTGGACCTGCTCGTGACGGCGCTGTCCGGCGAGCCGATCACCTGGTCCGGCACCACCCGCGCGCCGCTGAAGGAGCAGTCGCTGCACCCCGCGCTCGAGCGGGAGCTGCCCACCTGGGTCGCCGTCGGCGGGAGCCCGAACTCGGTGATCCGCACCGCCCGTCACGGACTGCCGCTGATGCTCGCGATCATCGGCGGGCCCGCGCAGCGCTTCGCGCCCTACGTCGACCTCTTCCACGAGGCGACGACGAAGCTCGGCGGGCAGCGCCGCCCCGTCGGCGTTCACTCCCCCGGGCACGTCGCCGCGACCGACGCCGCCGCGCGCGAGCAGCTCGCCCCGCACTGGATCCACAACCGCAACGAGATCGGGCGCGAGCGCGGATGGGGCCCGTCGGGGATCGGGGAGTTCCAGGCGGAGGCGGACCACGGCGCGCTGTACGTCGGTTCCCCGGAGACCGTCGCGCAGAAGATCGCGCGGACGATCACCTCGCTCGGCATCGACCGCTTCGACCTGAAGTACTCGAACGGTCCGATGCCCCACGAGCAGCTGATGGAGTCGATCCGCCTCTACGGCATCGAGGTGATCCCGCGGGTGCGGGAGCTGCTGGCCGAGGCGCAGGCTCCCGAGGGATCGGCCTTCGACGAGGTCTGAGCGCCATTGCCCTTCGTCGCGGCTCACCGGAGCAGGAAGGCACGGATGCGCAGCTCGGCCTCCTCCCGGGTGATGCCGCTTAGGAGGTCGCGTCCGAGCGGGCTCTCGTTCGTGGGGTCCGGGCCGATCAGCGGGCGGAGGTCCCCGCGGGAGTGCACGAGGACCGGCGCGGGGCCCGCCGTCTCGTAGCCCGGCAGCGCGCTCGCGAGGCGCCCGGGGTAGACCGTGCGATAGCCGTCGTCCCCGAGGTGATCGAGGATGTCGAGGACGTCGTCCTCGGCCAGGGACACCCATGGCGCGTACTCCATGCGGCGCTCGGGGTCGTCGCGGATCGGCACGTGCATCGACACCCGCACGTACTGCTCGGCCCCCTCGGGGCGCTCGATCGAGCACAGGTCCTCGGTGATCTCGGCGTCACGGAGCTCGTGCGGGGCGAGCCGGAGCACGGGGTCCGGGACCGCGAAGGACAGCACCGGCCAGGGCCGGTCCCTGGTGCCGTCGGTGCCGAGGTGGGTCGCCGCGCAGGCGTGGCAGTCGAAGTCGATGCCGGTCATCGGGGGCTCCTTGGGTGGGGTCGGTCGAGGGGATGCCCGGCACGCTAGGGGTCCTCTCGCTCACCCTTCGACGGCACTGCCCCGGATGTGGACCACGGGGCATTGGGGAGGACCGGCCGATGGAGTCGGCCCGGCCCCACGACACCGACGTGATCCCCCAGGTGCGGAGGTGCTCGCGGAGGCTCGGGCCCCGAGCGCTCGACCTCCGACAGGGCGTGATCACTGCACCGGTACTCTCATTCGAGCTACGTCGGACGACGTCGAACGAGGAGCAGATTCCGATGGCGTCACGGGGAACCCTCCTGTACCGAGCTCGTTGGTCGACGCCCATGCAGAACTGCTGGGCACTGTTCCCTCTGCCCCCTCTTTCCCTTCTCCTGATCCTGAGCCCCTTCGGCAGTCGAAGCAGCGACGAGGGCCCTGCTTCCGACGCTTCATGGGTGTTCGACCTCGCGCTGGGACTTCTCCTGTCGTCGCCCCTGGGTCTGGTGCTGATCCTTGTTCTCTGGCTGAACAGCAGGACCGCGATGACCATCTCCACCGCCGGAATAGAACTGCGCAGACCCTTCGGATCTCGACAGAACGCATGGCCGTCGATCTCATGGATCCAGCCGAGCGAGGACTGGTACCTCCGAGGTGCCATCTGCGTCGTGACGACGGAGGGCGAGCGGATCACCCTACGATTCACCGCCAGCCGATACACCGCTTTCCGGAACTAGCCTCTCAGCGAGATCTTCGCCGTCATGGGCGACCACCGGACGATCCCCCTGCCCACTCGCGTGGCGATCGAATTCCACAAGCAGCATCTGCGAGGGGAATCCTGACAGGGCACTGCGTCGCAGCTGAGTCGGTGCCGCAGGCCGACAGGGCTGCTCCCCCGGCGGTGCGGCATCATGGAAACGTGTCGTCGTCCCGCCCCAGCACCCCGGTCGTTCTCTTCCGCGCGCCGGAGCGCCCCTGGTCCCTGATCGTCGCGATCGCACTCGCCGTGCTGGTCCTGCTGCCCCTGGCGATCCTGGTCGCTGTGCTCGGAGCGACCTCGGGCTCCACCGCAGGGATCGTGCTCGGCCTCGTCGCCGGACTCTTCATCCTGCTGGTCAGCTGCACGTTCGTGATCGCCATGAGGCAGCGCCTCACCGTGACCACGGCGGGGATCGAGGTCGCCTCGTACCTCGGCACGCGCCGTCTGCCGTGGTCGCAGATCCGTCTGGTCCGTGTGGGCCCCGCGACCTTTCTCGCTCCGCGCGCCACCGAGATCGTCCTCGCGGACGGGTCCACCGTCAGGGCGCCCGCCACCTCGATGAACTTCGCCCTGTGGCGGGGAGAGATGCCGACGGCCCACGGCGCCGGCGGGACGTCGCCGACCCGCTGCACCCTCGCGGCGATCGACGCGCATCGGCGCTATCTGGCCGGGGAGTTCGGGCGGTGACGGTGCTGACGGCCGCGGTGGCCGCTGCTGCGCGCGCGGCGCACGAGGAGCGGGCCGATGCGCTGACCGCCGCGCATCGGGAGCGGAAACAGCGCGGCGAGAAGCATGCGGTGGAGGACTTCCTGTTCACCTACTACCCCTTCTCTCCCGCCCGGCTGCGGCGCTGGCATCCCGGATGGCGGGTGGGGTACGAGGCGTCGGCCGATATGGATGCGGACGGGCGCCCGGCCATCGCCGATGTGGACGAGGCGGGGCGACGGTCCTGGTACGTCGACGAGGCGGGAAGGGAGGGAACCCCCGCGGTGCGGCGGGCGGATGTCGAGCGCTATCTGGCCGAGCGGGCCTCTGCCTTCTCGTTCATGACGCGGCTGCTGCGGGCCTCGACCCTCACGCGGCGCCGGCCGGAGTTCGGGTGCTTCGGCCTGCACGAGTGGGCGATGGTGCACCGGGTCCCCGCGGGCGGACAGCGTCACGAGGACCTGCCGCTGCGCCTGACCCCGGCCGAGACCGATGCTGTCGTGGAGCGGGAGAACCTGATCTGCTCGCACCTGGACGCGTTCCGCTTCTTCACCCCGTCGGCCGCGCCGCGCAACTCCATGGAGCCGACCCGTACGACGCAGGTCGACAACGACAACCCGGCCTGCCTGCACGTGGGGATGGACCTGTACAAGTGGGCCATGAAGCTCACGCCGCTGCTGCCCTCGGACCTGGTGCTGGACTGCTTCGAGCACGCCCGCGCCACGCGGGTGCTGGACATGGAGGCGAGCCCGTACGACGTGCGGCCGCTGGGCTACGGGGTGGTGCCGATCGAGACCCCGCGCGGGAAGGCCGAGTACGTGCGGCGCCAGCGGGAGCTGGCCGCCGGGGCGGACGCGCTGCGCGAGCGGATCCTCGCCGAGCTCGAGGGGCTCGAGGCGAGCACGCCCGCTGGCCGCTGAGCACTGCGCGCTGAGACGCCGGAAGGGCCGGCACCCTCGCGGGGTGCCGGCCCTTCTCCGGAGTCGGGGCTGCGCTCAGGCGGCCGCCTCGTCGTAGGCGGCCTGCGCCTCGGCCCCGAAGTACGGGCCGTACATCACGTTCGCCTGGCCGTTGTAGCCGAAGCTGTTCACGGAGTTCTGCGCCCCGTCGCCGAGGAACCAGGGACCGCCGGAGGAGCCTCCGGTCATGTCGCAGGAGATGCCCTGGGAGAGGGTGCCGCCGATTGTGTCGTCGCTCGCGGAGCCGGAGCAGCTCTCGAGGGACTCCCCGTCGAAGGGCGCGGCGGCCGGGTAGCCGTAGGCGTCGTAGTCGGCGCCGCGCTCGCGGTTGAACGCGATCGAGGTGGAGCCGACGGCGTCCTCGAGGGTGCCGCTGCCGCTCTCGGGCTCGACGGTCGCGAAGGCGACGTCGTAGCTGATGTCCTCGCTGGAGACCCACTCGTCGGTGGAGACGAGATCGGTCGCGGCCCAGGTGCCGTAGGGGGCGTCGCCGTGGTCGTAGCCGGGCACGAAGACCCAGTTGGTGGCCCAGGTGCCGGCGTCGTTGACGCAGTGGCCGGCGGTCGAGACGGTCGAGCCGTTCGAGGAGGCGACGGAGTTGCCGGAGCAGACGTAGTCCTGGCCGCCCTGGGTGAAGAAGACCTTGCCGACGGTGTCCTTCTCGCCGGCGGCGGCCTTCTTGCTCGTGCCGGGCGCCTCGGCGCTGCGGCCCTGGACGGTGGTGGGCTCGCCCTTCTCCACGGCGTCGTGGGAGGGCGCGTCCTCGGGGGCGAGGTCGTCGGCGGGGATCGCGGCCTCCATGCGCTCGGAGGTCCAGTAGCCGTGGGCCTCGGTCTGCGCGGTGCCGGAGAGCTGGGTGCGCTCGACGTCGGAGCCGTCCGCGGTGGCGGCGCCGGCGCCGCCGACGGCGAGGCCTGCGACGAGGGCGGCACCTCCCAGGAGTCTGGTGCAGCGGCTACGAAGGGTGGAGTGCGTCACGGGAGTGCCTTTCGACAGCGGTACAACGGGGGTGGGATGACGACCCCGCAGGGCCGTGACGGCACGCTACGTGACGTGAGCGAGGTCACTCCGTCCGAGAGTTCCCCGTCGTCCGCTTCTGTCCGATTCGATCTCCGGAGCGCTTACTACTCATCAGTAGTTTCCTGACCACTGGAAGCTCCCCGAGGCTCGTCGCCGTCCTCGCAGGCCGCGGCCGGTCCAGGGGCGCCGGCCGTGGGGGCGTCAGGATCACCCTCCCCCGCATTGTCACGATCCGGTAACGATCGCTGGAGCGGGGCGGGAAGGGCGGCGGCGCGGGCGGCCTCGTCCCAGTGCTCCCGCGCGCCCTCGCCGCGCTTCTCGGCATCGGTGAGGGAGGGGTCCTCGGAACGTCGTGCAGGCATCGTCGTCCTTCCGTCGGCGGGGCGGGCGCGTCGAGCGTAGCGCCGTCCGCCTGCGGGGCGCCCTGGCAGACTGGGGCCATGCCGAGCCTGACGCCCTTCCTCCCCCCGCGCACCGCTGAGAACGCTCAGGACGCCATCGTCGACGGGTTCGTCTCCGCGCAGGAATCGGTCGGTCGCACCCTCTACCCCCACCAGGAGGAGGCGCTGCTCGCGATCGCGGCCGGGGACCACGTGATCGCCGCGACACCCACCGGCTCGGGCAAGACCACGATCGCCTACGCCGCGATCTTCGCCGCGATGGCCCGCGGTGAGCGCTCGTACTACACCGCCCCCATCAAGGCGCTGGTGAGCGAGAAGTTCTTCGACCTCGTCGCGCAGTTCGGCGCCGAGAACGTGGGCATGATGACCGGCGACTCCGCGGTGAACCACGATGCGCCGATCATCGTGTGCACCGCCGAGATCTTCGCCAACCACGCGCTTCGCGACGGCCCCGGCTCAGAGGTGGGGCTCGCGGTGATGGACGAGTTCCACTTCTACGGCGACTCGCAGCGCGGTTGGGCCTGGCAGGTGCCGCTCGTGGAGCTGCCCCGCTGCCAGTTCGTGCTGATGAGCGCCACCCTCGGGGACGTCTCCTTCTTCGTGGAGGACCTCGAGGAGCGCACCGAGCGCGCCGTGACGGTGGTGGCCGATGCGCCGCGGCCCGTGCCGCTGGACTTCCGCTGGTCGCTCACACCGCTGCCGGAGACGATCACGACGATCCTCGAGGACCGCGACGCCCCGGTGTACATCGTCCACTTCACCCAGAAGGAGGCCCTCGAGCAGGCGCAGGCGCTGCAGGGCGGGAAGATCCTCAGCGCCGAGGAGAAGGAGCGGATCCGCGAGCTGATCGGTGACTTCCGCTTCTCCAAGGGCTTCGGGCAGATCCTCTCCCGCCTGGTGCGCGAGGGCATCGGCGTGCACCACGCCGGCATGCTCCCGAAGTACCGGCGCCTGGTGGAGAAGCTCGCCCAGTCCGGTCTGCTGAAGATCATCTGCGGCACCGACACCCTCGGCGTGGGCATCAACGTGCCGATCCGCACCGTGCTGCTGACGGGGCTGGCGAAGTTCGACGGCAAGCGGATGCGCCTGCTGAACGCCCGCGAGTTCCACCAGATCGCCGGGCGGGCGGGACGCGCCGGCTACGACACCGTCGGTCACGTCGTGGTGCAGGCGCCGACGTGGACCATCGAGTTCGAGCGCGAGCGCGCCAAGCAGCGCGCCCGGGAGGAGGCCGGCAAGGCCCCCAACAGCGCGAAGAAGCGCAAGAAGGAGCCGAAGCCCCGCATCCCCGAGGGTGCGGTGAGCTGGTCCGAGGAGAACCTCACCAAGCTCGTCGAGAACCCGCCCGAGGCGCTGCGCCCGCACCTGCGGATCACCGCCTCGATGGTGCTCGCGCTGATCGCGCGGCCGGGCGATGCGGTCGCCGCCGGGCGCCACCTGATCATGACCAGCCATCAGACCCGCGCCCAGAAGCTGAAGCTGGTGCGCGAGGCGGTGGAGATCTTCCGCGGCCTGCGGGACGCGGAGATCATCGAGGTGCTCCAGGAGGTGGACCATCTGGGGCGTCGCTTCTCCCTGGTCGAGGACCTCCAGCTCGACTTCACGATGAACCAGCCGCTGGCCCCCTTCGCGATCGCGATGATCGACTCGCTGGACGAGGACTCCGAGACCCTCACCCTGGACACCGTCTCGATCCTCGAGGCGATCCTCGAGGACCCGCGCCAGATCCTGCTCGCCCAGCAGAACGCCGCCCGGGGCGAGCTGCTCGCCGAGCTCAAGGCCGACGGGGTCGAGTACACCGAGCGGATGGCCCGCCTGGACGAGGTGACCTGGCCGAAGCCGCTCGCGGAGGACCTCGAGGCCGCGCTCGAGATCTACGCCCGCAGCCGCCCGTGGGTGCGGGCCGAGGACCTCTCCCCCAAGTCCGTGGTGCGTGAGATCTACGAGACCGGGCAGACCTTCAGCGAGTTCGTCCAGCGCTACGGCCTGCAGCGCTCCGAGGGGATCGTGCTGCGCTATCTCTCCGACGCCTACCAGGCGATGCGGCGCACGGTTCCGCAGGACCTGCGCACCGAGGAGCTCGAGGACATGATCGAGTGGCTCGGGGTGCTGGTGCGCGGGATCGACTCCTCGCTGCTGGACGAGTGGGAGGCGCTGACCCATCCTGAGGATCTCGAGGACGGGGCCTCGGAGATCCGGCCGACGAGCCCCCGCGGCCTCTCCGCCCAGACGAAGGTGCTGCGCACGATGGTGCGGGCCGCCATGTGGCAGCGCGTGGAGCACTTCGCCTTCGAGCGCGAGGAGCGGCTCGCCGAGCTCGACGGCGCCTCCGGCTGGGACCGGAAGCGCTGGGCGGAGGCGATGGACGCCTACTACGACACCTATGACGAGGTCGGCATCGACGGCCCCGCCCGCTCCCCGCAGCTGCTGCAGATCACCGAGGAGTCCCGGTTGTGGCGGATCCGGCAGGTGCTCGACGACCCGGAGGGGAACCACGACTGGGCGATCGAGGCGGAGCTCGACCTGGAGGCGACCGACGAGGCCGGCGAGCCGGTGCTCACGATCACCCACGTCGGCGACATCGCGGACCGCTGAGGGCCCCCGCTCGCTCGCGCCGCCCGAGGACGACGACGCGAAACGCCGACGGCCGATGCCCCGTGCGGGGCATCGGCCGTCGTCGTCAGCAGCGACCTGCAGCGGGGTCGATCAGTACTGCGGGTTCGTCTCGATCCGCTTCTGCGGGTTGGTCTCGATCTGCGGGTTGGTCTCGATCAGAGGGTTCGTCTCGATCTTCTGCGGATTGGTCTCGATCCGCTTGAGCGGGTTGGTCTCGATCCGCTTCTGCGGGTTGGTCTCGATCTTCTGCACGGAGACAGCGGCCTGGGGGTTGGCCTCGATCTTCTGCGGATTGGCCTCGATGGCGCCGGCGGCGCCGGCACCGGCGACGCCGAGCGCGCCGGCGAGCATGAGGCCGGCGGCGAACCTCGCCGCACGGCCGGCGTGAAGGGTGTTCTTGGACGGCGAAGGACGGAAGCTGATCACCGGACAGGTCCTCTCGGTGGTGACGGGGGCGGCTGGATGGGGGAGACCGCAGGTACCAGACTACCGTCTGTGAACGCAATCACAAGGGGTGACATGCGTGTCATCCGGGCCGGCGCTGCCCCGCCCTCTCCCGGGTGAGCGACTCGACCGCCGCGCAGGCCTCCTCGAGCCCGGCGCCGCGCGCGACCGCGGCGCCGACGAGGAACGCGGAGATCGGCGCCGTCGAGCGCTGCACCCCGTCGGCGACCACTCCCGTCATCACGTGGACCCGGTCCACGCCGCCCACCTCGAGGTGCGCGGCGATGTCCCGCATCCACGGCAGCAGCGTCGTCTCCCAGTCGCTCTGCAGCGTCACCGGTTCTCTCGCCGCCATCAGAAGTCCGCCTTCTCCCAGCCGCGGCGCTCGGACTCGCGGCGCGGGTCCTTGCTCCGGTAGAGAATGCAGGGACGGGTCAGGTAGCGACCCGAGGGTCACGGAATTCGTCAGCATCGAGCCCTCACGGGCTCATTCCGGGGCGTCGAGCTCCAGGTCCACCATCAGCTCCGCGGCGATCGTCTCGAGCGCCTCGCGCACGTCGGCCTCGTCGGACTCGGTCGGGAGGCGCAGCTCGGCCTCGGCCTCGAAGAGCATCCCGCCGCCCTCGGGCGCCTCACGGGTCCAGGAGCGCAGCCCGTCGATGGTCGCGCCCTGCGAGCGCAGCGCCGTGGTGACCTCGCGGACCATGCCGGTGCGGTCCTGGCCCAGCAGGCGCAGGCGGAGGGCGCGGGCAGGACCGGGCGGAGCGGCCTGCTCGGCGACGGCGGCCTCCACCGCGAGCCCGACCTCGGCCTCGAGGCCCTCGAGCGCGGAGAGGAAGTCCTGGACCGCCTCGTCGGGGAGATCCACCTGCACGATGCCGGCGAACTTCCCGGCCAGCAGCGCGAGCTGGCTGTCCACCCAGCTGCCGCCGTGCTCGTCGACGGCGGCGGCGAGGGCGGCGACGAGGCCCGGTCGGTCGTCCCCGATGGCGGTGAGCACGTAGGTCGTCATGGGGTCACACTAGCGCTCCCCGGCCTGGAAGGCCCCCGGAACACCGGACTTGTACAGCCCGTAGGTGTACGCGTCGAAGACCGCCTCCCAGGAGGCCTCGATGACGTTCGGCCCCACGCCCACGGTCTGGAACTCCAGGCCCCGTCCCGAGGTGCGCACGAGCACCCGCGTGGTCGCGTCGGTGCCGTGCTGGGAGTCGAGGATCCGGACCTTGAAGTCCCGCAGCTCGAACTCGTCGACCTCCGGGTGGCGCTCCCGCAGCGCCTCACGCAGGGCGAGGTCCAGGGCGTTGACGGGGCCGTTGCCCTCGGCGATCGCGACCTTCCGCTCCCGCTCTCCCCCGCCGTCGCCCCGCAGCTTCACGGTCGCCTCGGTCTCGAGGGTCCCGTCGCGGCCCAGCTGGGAGGTGGCCCGCCAGGATTCGATGGAGGAGTAGCTCGGCACGCGGCCGAGCTCGTCCAGCAGGAGCAGCTCGAAGGAGGCGTCGGCCGCCTCGTAGGAGTAGCCCTCTGCCTCGCGCTGCTTCACGGTCCGGGCGAGGCGCGAGAGGAGCTCCGGCTCGTCGGCGAGCTCGAAGCCGAGCTCGCGGCCCTTGAGCTCGATCGAGGCGCGGCCGGCCATGTCGGAGATGATCATGCGCATGTCGTTGCCGACGGCGCGGGGATCGGTGTGCTGGTACAGGTCCGGGTCCACCCGGATCGCGCTCGCGTGCAGGCCGGCCTTGTGCGCGAAGGCGCTCGCCCCGACGTAAGGGGCGCGCGGGCTGACGGGCATGTTCACGATCTCGCCGATCGCGTGGGAGATCCGAGTGGCCTCGGCGAGGGTCTCCTCGGGCACGAGGTCCATGCCCATCTTCAGCTGGAGGTCGGCCAGGAGCGTGATCAGATCAGCGTTGCCGGTGCGCTCCCCGTAGCCGTTCACGCAGCCCTGGACGTGGGTGATCCCCGCCCGGACGGCGCTGATCGCGTTCGCGACCGCGCAGCCGGTGTCGTTGTGGGTGTGGGCGCCGAGGCGGGCCTCGCCCGCACCGGCCGCCTCGAGACGGGAGCGCAGGTCCTCGATGATCTCGGTGACCTGGTGCGGGAGCATGCCGCCGTTGGTGTCGCACAGCACCAGCACCGCGGCGCCGGCCTCGTGCGCGGCCACCAGCACGGAGGTCGTGTAGTCGGGGTCGTGGAGGAAGCCGTCGAAGAAGTGCTCCGCGTCGACGAACACCTCGCGGCCGAGGCCGACGAGGTGCGCGACCGTGTCGCGGACCATCGCGAGGTTCTCCTCGGCGGTGGTGCGCAGCGCGCCGGTGACGTGGCGGAGATCTGACTTCGCGACCAGGGTGATCGTCGGAGCACCGGAGTCGACGAGCGCGCCCACCTGCTGGTCCGCGGTGACGTCGACGCCCGCCTTGCGGGTCGCGCCGAAGGCTGCCAGACGCGCCGTGGACAGCTCGAGGTCGGTCGCGGCGCGGGCGAAGAACTCCGTGTCCCGCGGGACGGCGCCCGGCCAGCCTCCCTCGATGTAGGTCACGCCGAGGTCGTCCAGATGGCGGGCGACGGCGAGCTTGTCGGTCACCGAGAGGGTGAGCCCCTCCTGCTGGGAGCCGTCGCGCAGGGTGGTGTCGTAGAGGTGGAAGGCCTCGATCGTGGGAGCGGTCATGGCCTGCTCACACCAGCCGGGACAGCCAGCCGTGACGGTCCGGGATCCGGCCGTACTGGATGTCGGTGAGCTCCTTGCGGAGCGCCAGTGTGACCTCGCCCGAGCCGCCGTCGCCGACGGTCCAGGAACCCTTCCTCGAGCGGAACTCGCCGATGGGGGTGATGACGGCGGCGGTGCCGCAGGCGAACATCTCGGTGATCTCGCCGGACTCGAGCTGCTGCTCGACCTCGCTCATCACGAGCTTCTGCTCGTGGACCTCGAGGCCTCGGTCCTCCGCGAGGCGCAGGATCGACAACCGGGTGACGCCCTCGAGGATCGAGCCGGTCAGCGACGGCGTGAGCAGGCGGCCGTCCTTCGTGATCGCGACGACGTTCATGCCGGAGAGCTCGTCGATCGAGGTGTGGGTCTCGGAATCGAGGAAGAGCACCTCGTCGGCGCCGTTCTCCGCGGCCTCCCGCTTGCCCAGCAGCGAGGAGGCGTAGTTGCCGCCGCACTTCGCAGCGCCGGTGCCGCCGGCGCTGGCGCGGGCGTACTCGTCGGTGATCCACACGACCAGCGGCTGGACGCCGCGGGGGAAGTAGGGACCGGCCGGGGAGGCGATGACGTAGTAGTCCACCTCGTGCGCGGCCCGCACCCCGAGGAACTCCTCGCTGGCGAACATGAAGGGTCGCAGGTAGAGGGACTCCTCGCTGGTCGCCTCGGGCACCCACGGCTCGTCGGCCGCGACGACGGCCTTCAGCGAGGTCAGGAAGTCCTCCACCGGCAGCTCGGGCAGGGCGAGGCGCCGGGCGGAGCGCTGCATGCGCTCGGCGTTCGCCTCGGGGCGGAAGGTCCACACCGAGCCGTCGGCGTGGCGGAACGCCTTGAGACCCTCGAAGATCTCCTGGCCGTAGTGCAGGACGGCGGAGGCGGGCGAGAGCTCGAGCGGGCCGTAGGGCACGACCTCGTCCTGGCCCCAGCCGCCCTCGGCGGTCCAGCGGGCGCGGGCCATGAAGTCGGTGTAGTGCTGGCCGAAGCCGGGGGCGGCGAGGATGCTGGCGCGCTCGTCGTCGCCCACGCGACGGGTGGTGCTGGTCTGGGGGAAGGCGAGTGCGCTCACGGGGATCTCCTCGGCGGGGTTCGGCAGGGTCAGTGTGTCAGGTGCGGGCTCTCAGCGCCCGGTGATCGCGGCGACGAGGTCGTCGCCGATGCGGGCGGTGCCGCGGGAGGCGAGCGACGCATCCGCTGCGCGGGCCGCCAGGTCGTTCTCGACCGCGGCGCGGACCGCGGCGGCGGGCTCGATGTGGCCGAGGTGGTCCAGCAGCAGCGCGACCGAGAGCACGGTCGCGGTGGGGTCGGCCTTGTCCTGGCCGGCGATGTCGGGGGCGGAGCCGTGCACGGGCTCGAACATCGAGGGGAAGGCGCCGGTGGGGTTGACGTTCCCGCTCGCCGCGAGGCCGATTCCGCCGCCGATGGCGCCGGCGAGGTCGGTGACGATGTCGCCGAAGAGGTTGTCGGTGACGATGACGTCGAAGCGGGAGGGGTCCTGGACCAGGTAGATCATCATCGCGTCGACGTGGGCGTAGTCGACCTCGACGCCCGGGTGCTCGGCGCCGACCTCCTCGACGATCCGGCGCCACAGGTGCCCGGCGTGGACGAGCACGTTGTGCTTGTGCACGAGGGTGAGCTTCCCCCGGCGCGCCTCGGCCTGCTCGAAGGCGTAGCGGACCACGCGCTCGACGCCGACGGCGGTGTTCAGGGAGACCTCGGTGGCGACCTCGAGGGGGGTGCCGGTGCGCATGGAGCCGCCGTTGCCGACGTAGGGGCCCTCGGTGCCCTCGCGCACGACGAGGAAGTCGACCTCGCCCGGCTCCGCCAGCGGGGTGGAGACGCCCGGGAACAGGCGGGTGGGGCGCAGGTTCACGAAGTGGTCGAAGCCGAAGCGGAGCTTCAGCAGCAGGCCCCGCTCGAGCACGCCGGAGGGCACGCCGGGGTCGCCGACGGCGCCGAGCAGGATCGCGTCGTGCTTCGCGAGCGCCGCCATGTCCTCGTCGGTCAGGGTCTCCCCCGTCCGGTGCCAGCGCCCCGCCCCGAGGTCGTAGTCCGTGGTGCGGACCGCGACGCCGGCGGGCTCGAGGGCGGCCTCGAGGGCGCGCAGGCCCTGGGGGACGACCTCCTTGCCGATGCCGTCGCCCTCGATGACGGCGAGGTCCAGGGTGCTCGGGGCGGGGGTGGTGCTCATGGCTGGTGCTGCTCCTGAGGAGGGGGTGGGATCAGTAGACGAGGTCGACGGCGTGGATCGAGCGCGCGTCGATGGCGGCGCCCAGCTCCTCGGCGAACTCGCGGGAGACGGACTCGTCGAGGTCGAGGACCACGAGGGCCTCGGCGCCCTGGGCTCGGCGGACGCGGGAGACCTGCATGCCGGCGATGTTGATGCCGGCCTCACCGAGGAGGGCGCCGTACTTGCCGATCAGGCCGGGCCCGTCCGAGTAGCGCAGGATCAGCAGGTGGTCGCTCAGCGGCACGTCGAGCGCATGGCCGAAGACGTCGATGAGCTTGTGCTCCTGGTCCACGCCGCTGAGCGTGCCGGAGACGGCCACGACGTCGCCGCCGCGCAGCGTGCCGCGCAGGGTGATGACGTTGCGGAAGCGCTCGGTGGTCTCGTCGGTGACGAGGTTGACGGCGATGCCGCGCTCCTCGGCGAGGACGGGGGCGTTGACGTAGCTGACCTGCTCGGTGACCACGGAGCGGAACATGCCGCGCAGGGCGGAGAGCTTCAGCGCGGTGACATCGCGGGAGGCGATCTCGCCGTGGACCTCGATGTCGAGCACCTCGGGGGCCTCGCCGGCCAGGGCGGTGAAGAGCTGGCCGAGCCGGTCCGACAGGGCGACGCCCGGGCGGACCAGGTCGTCGATCGCGCCGCCGGCGACGTTGACCGCGTCGGGGACCAGCTCGCCCGCGAGCGCCAGGCGCACGGACTTCGCCACCGCCACGCCGGCCTTCTCCTGCGCCTCGGCGGTGGAGGCACCGAGGTGCGGGGTGAGGGTGATGTTCTCGAGCTCGAGCAGCTTCGCGGCGGTCTCGCTCTTCGCGGGCGGCTCGGAGGAGTACACGTCCAGGCCGGCCCCGGCGATCTGTCCGGTGCTCAGCGCGGTGTACAGCGCCTCCTCGTCGATCAGGCCGCCGCGGGCGGCGTTGACGACGTGGAGGTTCGGCTTCGCGAGCGCGAACTCCTCGGCGCCGATCAGGCCCGTGGTCTCAGGGGTCTTGGGCATGTGGACGGTGAGCACGTCGGCCTCGCGCATCAGCTCGTCGAGCTCGACGACGCGGGCGCCGAGCTCGGCGGCGCGGGCATGGTTGACGTAGGGGTCGTAGGCCAGGAGAGTCACGCCGAAGGGGCGCAGGCGCTCGGCGACGAGCTGGCCGATGCGGCCGAAGCCCACCACGCCGACGGTCTTCTCCAGCAGCTCCACCCCGGTGAGCTGCTTGCGCTCCCAGCGGCCGGCCTTCACGGAGGAGTCGGCGCGGCCGAGATTGCGCAGCGAGGCGAGGATCAGCGCGATCGCGAGCTCCGCGGCGGAGACGATGTTGGAGGTCGGGGCGTTGATGACCATGACGCCCGCGGTGGTGGCGCCGGGGACGTCGACGTTGTCCAGGCCCACGCCGGCGCGGGCGACGACGCGCAGCTTCGGGGCCGCGGCGTACACCTCCGCGTCGACCTGGGTGGCGGAGCGGACCAGGAGGGCATCGGCCTCCGCCGCTGCGGCGAGCAGCGCGGGACGGTCGGTGCCGTCCACGCTGCGGACCTCGACGTCGGGGCCCAGCACCTCGACGGTGGCGGGCGACAGCTCCTCAGCGATGAGCACGACAGGACGCGTCACGGAATCTCCTCCGGTACGGATGGTGGTCGTCGCTCACTTCCTCGGGTGCGACGGGTTTCAGGGGACAGCGTAGTCGCGTGTCCGCCATGCGGGAACGCGGGTCAGGATGCGAGACCCTTGCACGAAGGACGGCGGCGGAAGCCCCTCGTGGGTGCTCCCGCCGCCGTCTCGGGACCGGGTGGGTCAGCGCGCGGCGCTGCCCTCGACGTAGTCCGAGTCGATGGACTGCGCGCTCCAGGAGAACATCTTGCGCAGGTCCTTGCCGACCTTCTCGATCGGGTGCTCGGCCTCGGCGGCGCGGAGCTTCTTGAACTCCTCGGCGCCGTTGTCCTGGTCGTCGATGAAGCGCTTGGCGAAGGCGCCGGACTGAATGTCGGCGAGGATCGCCTTCATGTCGGCCTTCGTCTGGTCGGTGACCACGCGCGGGCCGGAGACGTAGTCGCCGTACTCGGCGGTGTCGGAGATCGACCAGCGCTGCTTGGCGATGCCGCCCTCGTTCATGAGGTCGACGATCAGCTTGAGCTCGTGGAGGACCTCGAAGTACGCGATCTCCGGCTGGTAGCCGGCGTCGGTGAGGGTCTCGAAGCCGGCCTGGACGAGGTGGCTCATGCCGCCGCACAGCACGGCCTGCTCGCCGAAGAGGTCGGTCTCGGTCTCCTCGGTGAAGGTGGTCTTGATGACGCCGGCGCGGGTGCCGCCGATGCCCCTGGCGTAGGACAGGGCGAGGTCCCAGGCGGAGCCGGTCGCGTCCTGCTCGACGGCGACGATGTCCGGGATGCCGCGGCCGGCGACGAACTCGCGGCGCACGGTGTGGCCGGGGGCCTTCGGGGCGATCAGCAGCACGTCGACGCCCTCGGGGACCTCGATGTAGCCGAAGCGGATGTTGAAGCCGTGCGCGAAGGCGATCGCCTTGCCCTCGGAGAGGTGGGGCTTGATCGAGTCCGCGAAGACCTTCCGCTGGTCCTGGTCGGGGGTGAGGATCATGATCAGATCCGCCCACTCGGCGACCTCGGCGACGGTCCCGACGGTCAGGCCCTCCTCCTGGGCCTTCGCGGCGGACTTCGAGCCCTCGCGCAGGCCCACGCGGACCTCGACGCCGCTGTCGCGCAGGTTCAGCGCGTGGGCGTGGCCCTGCGAGCCGAAGCCGACGACCGCGACCTTCTTGCCCTGGATGATGGACAGGTCGGCGTTGTCGTCGTAAAAGATCTCAGCCACGTTGTGCTCCTTCGATGGTTGGCTCTATGGCGTCGGGGCGATCGTATCGCCCCTTGTCCTGCGATATGAGAAACGGTCTTGCTATTCGGTCGGTGAGGCGGGGGTCAGGACAGCAGCGCGCGGTCGGTGATCGCCCGACCGCCGCGCCCGATCGCGACCTCGCCGGACTTCACGATCTCGCGGATCCCGAACTCCTCGAGCATGCCGAGGAGGGCGGTGAGCTTGTCCTGCGTGCCGGTCGCCTCGATCGTCACGGAGTCCGAGGCGGCGTCGACGACCTTCGCGCGGAACATCTGCACGATCTCCAGCACCGGGGTGCGGGTGGAGCTGTCGGCGGTGACCTTGATGAGGATCAGCTCGCGCTGGACCGTCTGGCGGGGGTCGAACTGGACGATCTTGAGCACGTTGACGAGCTTGTTGAGCTGCTTGGTGATCTGCTCGAGCCGGTGCTGCTCGACGTCGACGACGACCGTGATGCGGGAGATCTCCGGATGCTCGGTGGGTCCCACCGCGAGCGAGGAGATGTTGTAGCCGCGACGGGAGAACAGCGCGGTGACGCGGGTGAGCGCACCGGGCTTGTTCTCCACCAGCACCGAGAGGGTCTGGCTGTTCGGCGACATGACGTAGTCGGGGGTCCCGGTCGGGGCCTGCTGCTGGTTGGTGGTCATGCTCAGATGTCCCTCTCCCACTCGGGGCTCATGCCCTGGGCGATCTGGATCTCGTCGTTGGAGACGCCGGCCGGCACCATCGGCCACACCATCGCGTCGGCGCTGACGGTGAAGTCCACGACCACGGGGCGGTCGTTGATCTCCATCGCCTGGCGGATGGTGTCGTCGATGTCCTCGTCCCGCTCGCAGCGCAGGCCCGCGCAGCCGTAGGCGTCGGCGAGCTTGACGAAGTCGGGGATGCGGCGCGAGCCGTGGCCGGTGTTCAGCTCGGTGTTCGAGTAGCGCTGGTCGTAGAACAGGTTCTGCCACTGGCGCACCATGCCCAGCGAGCTGTTGTTGATGACGGCGACCTTGATCGGGATCTCGTTGATCACGCAGGTGGCGAGCTCCTGGTTCGTCATCTGGAAGCAGCCGTCGCCGTCGATGGACCACACCGTCTTCTCCGGCATGCCCACCTTGGCGCCCATCGCCGCGGGCACCGAGTAGCCCATGGTGCCCAGGCCCCCGGAGTTGATCCAGGTGCGCGGGTTCTCGTACTGGACGAACTGGGCCGACCACATCTGGTGCTGGCCCACGCCCGCGACGTAGATCGAATCGGGCCCGGAGATCGCGCCGATGCGGGAGATGACCTTCTGCGGGGCGGTGAAGCCGTCCTCGGTCGCGGTCCAGCCCAGCGGGTAGTTCTCCCGCAGCATGTCCAGCGTGCCCCACCAGCCCTCGTAGTCACGAGGGTCGGACTCGGCCAGGCGGGCGCGGAGCTCCTCGGTGAGAGCCTTGGCGACCTGCCCGGCCTGGCCGACGATCGGCACGTCGGCGACGAGGTTCTTCGAGATCTCGGCCGGGTCGATGTCCGCGTGGATGATCTTCGCACCGGGGGCGAAGGAGTCCAGGCGGCCGGTGACCCGGTCGTCGAAACGGGCGCCGATGTTGATCAGCAGGTCCGCGCGCTGCAGGGCCGAGACCGCGGCGACGGTGCCGTGCATGCCGGGCATCCCGAGGTGGCTCGGGTGGGAGTCCGGCAGTGCGCCGCGCGCCATCAGGGTGGTGGTGAAGGGGATGCCGGAGGCGTCCACGAGTTCGCGCACCTCATCGGTGGCGCTGCCGCGCAGCACGCCACCGCCGAGCAGGAACACCGGGCGCTTCGCCTCGAGCATGAGGCGCACCGCCTCGCGGATCTGCTTGCCGTGCGGGCGCGGCTCCGGGCGGTAGCCGGGCAGGTCCAGGGTCTCGGGCCAGACGAACTCCATCATGTCCTGCTGGGCGTCCTTGGTGACGTCCACCAGCACCGCGCCGGGCCGGCCGGTCGAGGCGATGTGGAAGGCCTGCTTGATCACCTTCGGGATCTCCGCGGCGTCCTTGACCAGGAAGTTGTGCTTGGTCACCGGCATCGTCATGCCCACGATGTCCGCCTCCTGGAAGGCGTCGGTGCCGATGAACATCGAGCCGACCTGGCCGGTGATCGCGACCAGCGGGATCGAGTCCATCTGGGCGTCGGCGATCGCGGTGATGAGGTTGGTGGCACCCGGGCCGGAGGTCGCCAGGCACACGCCGACCTTGCCGGTCGCGTGGGCGTAGCCGGAAGCGGCGTGGCCGGCACCCTGCTCGTGGCGGACCAGCACGTGACGGAGCTTCTTCGCGTCCATCAGCGGGTCGTAGGTGGGCAGGATCGCGCCGCCGGGAAGGCCGAAGACGACCTCTGCCCCGGCATGCTCGAGGGACTCGACCAGCGCCTGCGCGCCGGTCATCTGCTGTCCGGTCATCGGAACTCCTTCGTCGTCTCGGACGGTGGGCGGTGGCGGTGAGTGGAACATGCTCCCCGTCCCTCCCGTCGCGCCGTCCCGCGGGCCGGGCACGAAAAAGCCCCTCCGCCTGGGGCTCGGGGAGGGGCGCGGATGACGTCTCGAAGCGACGAGTGGGCGTCAGCCGCGCTCGGGAACTACGAGAAGAATCGTCTGCATGCGCCCACCATAGGCCCCGGGGCGTGGCCGGGGCCACCTGTCCGGATCGCGAGACCCGCGGGCAGCCCTCGCGGCGGCGGAGGCGCGACGCGCTTCGCGACGCCAAGGTGGAAAGTCCTGAGGGACCCCGCCCCGAGGCCCGACGGAGCGACGAAAGTCCTGCGCACGGCGTCCGGTCCTGCTTACGGTAGGGACGAGGTCACCCGCTCCAGAGAGGACCGTGCGCAGAGCCATGAACGCCACCGGCCATTCCCCCCTCGCCCCCGCCGCCGGGACGCCGATGCCGCCCGGCACCCGCATCGTCGTGATCGGCGGAGGCATGACAGGGCACCGCTTCGCGGCCCGGATGCAGTCCCAGGACCCCACCGGCGACTGGACCCTCACCGTCATCGGCGAGGAGACCCAGCATCCCTACGATCGCGTGCACCTCTCGGACTGGTTCGGCCACCGCCGCGCCGAGATGCTCGCCCTGGACACCGGGGTCTGGGCCGACCCGCGGATCACGCTGGTCACGGGCGATGCCGCCGAGAGCTTGGACCGCTCCGCGCACACCGTCACCTGCGCCTCCGGCACCGTGCACGAGTACGACCGGCTCGTGCTCGCCACGGGCTCCTGGGCCTGGGCGCCCCGCGCCGAGGGCAAGGACCTGCCCGGCTCCTTCAGCTATCGCACGGTCGACGACGTCGAGTCCCTCGCCGCCTGGGTCGCCGAGCGCGGCGAGGCACTGGGCCGCGAGGTCCGCGGCGGCGTCGTCG
>ENA-OOKA01000106-OOKA01000106.1-human-skin-metagenome-genome-assembly--contig:-NODE-106-length-27927-cov-11.890141_pt1 | contig 27927 bp, 24 predicted proteins | sample MGYA00248825_ERZ500995 | MGnify/ENA primary metagenome ERZ500995 (study PRJEB25958, sample SAMN03398540) | human skin metagenome | study: EMG produced TPA metagenomics assembly of the Human Skin...
TCCCCCTCGGGGGAGCCGCCCTGAGGCGTTTTCGGACCAGGCGGTGCTCCGCGTCATGGCCCGGCAACCGGCCCCCGCGGATTCGCGGGGCGGACGCGGCGCGCGGCATACTGTGGGGCATCTGCCCGGGCGGTCGAGGCCCCGCCGCCCGGAGTCCGCATCGCCGCCGGAGGCCCGAAGGAGGGACGCTCGCCGTGATCACCGCGCGCTCCCTCCGACTGCTGCGCGGCTGGACCGCGGCCGCGGTGGCCACGGGTGCCGCCGCCCTGGCCCACACCGCCGCCGGAGGCCCGTGGCCGTCGCCGCTGCTCGTGGCCCTGTGCCTCGCGCTGTCGGCGCCGGTGTGCATGCTGCTGACCGGACTGCGGCTGCCCGGGCTGGGGCTGACGCTGTCCGTCGCCGTGTCGCAGCTGCTGTTCCACGGACTGTTCTCCGTGTCCGGGAGCATGTCCGCATCCGTCGATCACACCTCGCACGCCGGGCACCTGGGTGCCGCCTCCGACGGCCCGGAGCTGGTCCTGAGCGCCACCGGAGCCATGGTCCACGACCATGCGGCGCTCGAGGCGCTCGGAGTCAGCTCCTCGAGCGCCGCATGGCTCATGCCCGTCCTGCACGCTGCGGCCGGGATCGTGACCGTGCTGGTGCTGCGCCACGGCGAGAAGCTCGCCCTGCGGGCCGCGGCCACGCTGCTGATCCGTGCTCGAGCACTGATCTCGCGGATCGGGGACCCGGTCGTCATCGCCGCATCCGCGTGGCGCTGCGCACCGATGGGCCCGGCCGTGCCGCGTCTCGCCCAGGTGATCCTGGCCGCACTGCGCTACCGGGGTCCGCCCGTGCGGATGCTCGCCATCTGATCCTCCGCGCTCCACGTCGAGCCGCGCGCTCCGGAGTGCGCCTGAGACCGCACCGGCGCGTCGGCCCGTGGACGTCGCGGCCCCTCACGGGTCCAGCGGCTTCTGCCTGCGGACGATGGCGAGATGCGCAGCTCCACGCCGAGCGGGCCAGCACCGGCACCGGATCGGCTCCATCACAGCATCATCGCCGCCCCTCCATTCCCTGAAGGGCATGTCCGAGGCGCGGCGGAGGAGGAACTCCATGTCCATCAGCAAGCACACCATGAGCGCGGGGGCCGGACTGGCCGCTGCCGCGCTGATCGCCATGCCGGCACCGGCGCTGGCGCATGACAGCCTCACCGGCTCGAGCCCCGAGAGCGGGGCCTCGAGCGCTGAGGCTCCCCAGGGGATCGATCTGACGTTCTCCGCGGCCCCGCAGGACATCGGCCTCGATATCCGTGTCAGCGGGCCCGACGGCTCGGACGTGACGGACGGCGAGCCCGAGATCCAGGGCACGACGGTCACCCAGCCCCTGTCGGATCAGGCGGACGAGCCGGGCGAGTACTCCGTCGTGTGGCGGGTGGTCTCCTCCGACGGGCACCCGATCGAGGGCGCCTACGACTACACGGTCGAGGGCGGGGAGGCCAGCGCCTCGCAGGAGCCCGCAGGCGGGGAGCCGGCCGAGGGGTCGTCGTCCGCCGGGGCCTCCGGCTCGGCGCAGGCCCCGGAGTCGGCCTCCTCGGACGCGGACGACGCCCCGACCGAGGGGCAGGACGACGACCAGCCTTCGTCCGACACCGGGGACGAGTCGTCCTCCGGCACAGCCCTGTGGCTGCTGATCGGCGGCGGCGTCGTCGTGCTGGGTGCCGTCGCTGCGGCCGTCGTGATGATGCGGAGGATGGGGCGATGAGCGCGCAGGCAGCCGCGCGGCGGCGCCTTCTGCCCGCTGCGGCCGCCGTGGGCGGCCTGCTCCTGCTGTCCGGCTGCGCCGTGGGACAGGACGCCCAGGACGGCGACTCGGCCTCCAGCAGCGCCTCGAGCAGCGCCGAGGCGCAGGGCGGCGATCAGCTGAGCGTCGAGCAGCCCTGGATCAAGGCGGCCGATAGCGGGATGACCGCCGCCTTCGGGCAGCTGCGCAACGACGGCGACACCGCCGTCACCCTGACCGGCGCCTCTGCCGACGGCATCGCGGGCGAGGTCGAGCTGCATGAGACCGTCGCGGATCCGGAGACCGGGGCCACCAAGATGCAGGCGCTGGAGGACCCGATCGTGATCGAGCCGGGGGAGACCGTGACCCTCGAACCGGGTGGGCAGCACATCATGCTCATGGATCTGCAGTGCGCCCCCATGGCCGGCACCGAGCTGAGCGTGCAGCTGCAGTTCGAGGGCGGTCAGGAGCAGAGCCTCCGGCTGCCCGTGCGCGACTACGCCGGTGCCAAGGAGGAGTACGCACCGGGTGAGGAGCCCACCGCCGGTGAGAGCCCGGAACATGCCGACGAGAGCATGGAGGGCATGGATCACGGTGACATGGCGGGGATGGAGGACTCCTCCTCGGAGGCGCTGCCCATGTGCGAGGAGGCTGCGTGACACAGCGCCGTCCCGATCCTGCTGCGCGCTCCCGCGGCGCGCAGCAGGGCCCGGTCGAGGCCCAGGGCGGCTCAGCGCAACCGCCCTGGGCGGCGGCCGGGGCGCCTCAGGGCGAATCCCGTCCCGCGCGGGGCCTGTCCCGGCGCGGGCTGTTCGGCGCAGGCGGCGCCGTGGGAGCTGCCGCTGCGGCTGGCCTGGGCGCTGTCGGTCTGGGCGCCTCCAGGCTGTCCGAGCCGACGCGCTCGGCAGGCTCGAACGCTCAGGCGGAAGAGGCTCAGCCCGCGTTCATCGGCGACATCGCCGAGGACTTCCACGGCGAGCGCCAGGCCGGCATCGACACCCCCGCGCAGGGCTTCGCGGCCTTCCTGGGCATCGATCTGACCGAGGGCACCACGCGCGAGGACCTGCGCCGCATGCTCGTCGTGCTCACCCAGGACGCCGCCGAGCTGACCGAGGGCCAGGCCCCGATCGGCGACCAGGAGCCCGAGCTGGCGCTGAACCCGTCGAGGCTCACGGTGACCTTCGGCTTCGGGTCGGGGCTGATGCGGATCCTGGCCCCGGCGGCCGCCCCGTCGTGGCTGGCCCCGCTGCCGGAGTTCTCGATCGATCAGCTGCAGCCGCGCTGGAGCGACGGCGACCTGCTGCTGCAGCTGTGCTGCGAGGACCCGCTGACCCTGGCGCACGCTCAGCGCGTGCTGCTCAAGGACGTCCGAAGCTTCGGGCAGGTGCGCTGGGTGCAGGACGGGTTCCGCACCGCCGCCGGAGCCGAACCCGCGGGCACCACGCCGCGCAACCTGTTCGGGCAGGTCGACGGCACCGTCGACACCGCCGCAGGCACGCCCGAGCACGAGAGGATCGTGTGGGGCCAGGGCGAGGACGCGTTCGAGCCCTGGATCCAGAACGGCACCTCCTTGGTGCTGCGCCGGATCCACATGAACCTGGACACCTGGGACGAGGTCGACCGCATCGGGCGCGAGGACGCCGTGGGACGCACCTTGGACACCGGGGCGCCCCTGACCGGTGAGCACGAGCACGACGAGCCCGACTTCGAGGCCACGACCCCCGTGGGGTTCCCCGTGATCTCGGACTACTCGCACATGCGCCGGGCGCGGCACCCCGATGAGCGGGTGCGCATCCACCGGCGGGTCTACAACTACGACATGCCCGTCAGCGGGGCCTCCGGGTTCTCCCGCCACGACGAGACGGAGGGCGGGGTCAGCGACTCCGGTCTGCTGTTCGCGTCGTATCAGTCGGATCCGGCCCAGCAGTTCCTCCCGATCCAGCAGCGCCTGGACGAGCTCGACATGCTCAACACCTGGACGGTGCCGATCGGGTCCTCGGTGTTCGCGATCCCGCCGGCCTGCGAGCCGGGCGGATTCGTGGGGGAGCAGCTGTGGTGAGACCCTCGGGACAGCGCTGCCCGGCGGAGGCCCCGAACGCGGGCCCCGGTCGGCCGGCAGCAGATGGATGGAGGTGCGCCGCGACGGCGCGCCCAGCAGCACAGGCCGCGGCGCAGACGGCGCCGGCCGGGAGGACAGCATGAGCAGCACGGCGAACTCGACCGGGACCGCGCAGCAGCGGCGGTCGGGGCGAGGCCCCGCCCTCGGAGGCGGATCCTCGCCCTCCACCGAGCCCGGGGTCGTCCACGGCCTCTCGCCCTGGTGGATCGCAGGGGTGCTCGTGGTGGTGCTGCTGTCGCTTCTGGGTGCCCTGGCCTTCTCGGGCGCCTCCGCCCCGCAGGAGGTCGCCGATCCGGGAGCCGCAGTGCGCTGGGGTCTGCCGATCGCCGAGGCGCTGCGGGACACGGGCATGATCGTCGCGCTCGGGTCCGTGCTGCTGGCCGTGTCGGTGCTCCCGCACCGGCAGCGCTCGGGGCGGGGCCGCTCGCCTCGGGCCCGCGCGGGGGAGAAGGAGCCCGAGTCCCCGCTGTTCGCGCGCACCGTCGCTCTGGCCGGGGCGTGGTCGATCGTGTGGACCGTGGCCTCGGTCGCGGTGCTGATCCTGACCTATGCCGATGTCTCCGGGGTGCAGCTGTCCGCCAGCTCGGACTACACGCGCCAGCTCGTGAGCTTCGCGACCGAGATCCCCACGGGGCAGGCGATCGCCGTGGGCACGATCGTCGCCGCCGTGACCACGACCCTGCTCTTCGGCCTGCGCTCCCGGCTGGGACTGGCCGCTGCCATGGCGGTCGGCTGCCTCGCGATCGTGACCATGGCCCTCAACGGCCACAGCGCCGGCGGCGACGATCACATGGGCGCGGTCAACTCCCTGGGTCTGCACCTGCTCGGCGTCTGCCTCTGGGCCGGCGGCCTCGCCGCTCTGGCGTGGATCTCGCCGCAGCTGGCCGCGGACACCACCACTACGGCACTGCCGATCGGCACGCGCGGGCGCCGCGGCGCCGCGTCCGGGCAGGCCGCTCGAGGCCGCCGCGTCCCCACCATCGCCGTGGTCCTGCATCGCTTCTCGACCCTGGCGCTGTGCTGCTATGCCCTCGTGCTGGCCTCCGGGATCATCAACGCCGGGGTGCGCATCGGCACCTGGGAGCAGCTCACCAGCGACTACGGGGTCCTGGCACTGCTCAAGCTCCTGCTGACCCTGCTGCTGGGCGTGGCCGGTCTCATGCACCGCCGCGCAGTGATCCCCGCGCTCGAGGAGGGGAAGGTCTCGGGGCGCCGAGCCGTATGGCAGGTCATCCTGGGCGAGCTCGTGCTCATGGGCGTGCTGATCGGCGTCGCCGTGGCACTCGGCAACTCGGCGCCCCCGGTGCCCGAGGAGCTCTCCGACAACGCCTCCCCGGCGCGCATCCTCACGTTCTACGAGCTGCCGCCGGCGCCGACGCCCGAGGGCCTGGTCACCATGTGGCGCTTCGACTGGCTGTGGGTCGCGGTCATCGCCGTGCTGGGCCTGTCCTACGCCTGGGCCCTGTGGAAGCTCGCGCGCACCGGCGGGCGCTGGTCGCCCCTGCGCGCAGTGTCCTGGTTCGTGGGCCTGGCCCTGCTGATGTACGCGACGTCCGGCGGTCTGGCCATCTACGCGCGGGTGCTGTTCTCCGCGCACATGGTCGAGCACATGTCGCTGACCATGATCATCCCGGTGTTCCTGGTCCTGGGCTCGCCCGTCACCCTGCTCCTGCGGGCCCTGGAGCCGCGCCAGGACGGCACTCGCGGACCGCGCGAGTGGATCCTGCGCCTGGTCCACTCCACCTGGGGCAAGGTCGTCACGCACCCGATCTTCGCCTCGGTGAACTTCGCGGCCTCGATCGTGATCTTCTACTTCACGGACCTGCTGTCGGTCACGCTGCGCTACCACGTGGGCCACGAGTTCATGATGGCCCACTTCCTGTTCACCGGGTACATGTTCGCCCTGGTGCTCGTGGGCCAGGACCCCATCCCGTACCGGCCGCCGCACTTCATGCGACTGGTCCTGCTGATCGCCACGATGGTCTACCACGCGTTCGTGGGCGTCACCATCATGGGCATGGACACGCTGCTGGAGGCCTCCTGGTTCGGCAACATGGGCCGCCCCTGGGGAGACTCGGCGATCGAGGACCAGCAGAAGGGCGGAGCCCTGATGTGGGGCATCGGCGAGCTGCCCACGGCCATCCTGGCCGTCGTCGTGGCCATCCAGTGGGCCATGGACGGCAGGCGCGAGAACCGCCGGGTGGATCGCGAGGCGGATCGCACCGGCGATGCCGAGCTCGAGGCCTACAACGAGATGATGCAGTCGCTGGCCGAGCGCGAGCGCCGCTGAGCCGGACGGAATACCCCGGCGCCCGCCGGGGGTTGACACGACGGGGCAGGACCGAGCGATCGGGCCCCGCACGAGACGAGCACGAGGAAGAGGACCCCAGATGAGCGCGCAGTCCCGCGTCCGAGCATCCGCCCTGACAGGCCGCAGCTGGCTGAACACCGGCGGCGAGCAGCTCGACTGGCAGAAGCTGCGCGGCAAGATCGTCATCCTGGACTTCTGGTCGTTCTGCTGCATCAACTGCCTGCACGTGCTGGATGAGCTGCGTCCGCTGGAGGAGCGCTTCTCCGACGTCCTGGTGACGGTCGGCGTGCACTCGCCCAAGTTCGAGCACGAGGCCGATCCCGAGGCCCTGGCCTCGGCGGTGGACCGCTACGAGATCCACCACCCGGTGCTCGATGACCCCGAGCTCGGCACCTGGGACGCGTACACCGCGCGCGCCTGGCCGACCCTGGTGGTCGTGGATCCCGAGGGCTACATCGTGGCCCACCTCTCGGGGGAGGGCCACGTCCAGGGGATCGTCTCGCTCGTCGAGCAGCTCGTGGAGCAGCACGAGGCGGCCGGCACGCTGCACCGCGGCGACGGTCCCTACGTCCCCCCGGAGATCACCGACGGCGACCTCCGCTTCCCGGAGAAGGCCGTGGCCCTCGAGGACGGCTCCGTGCTGGTGGCCGACACCGGCCACCACCGCCTGGTCCGCATGGCCGCAGACCTGCAGACCGTGCGCGCCGTGATCGGCGACGGCACCCGCGGCCACGCCGACGGCGGCCCCGAAGAGGCGCACTTCAACGAGCCGCGCGGGCTCGCGCTGCTGCCGCAGGGCGTCCGCGAGCAGGTGGGCTATGACGTGATCGTGGCCGACACCGTGAACCACCGCCTGCGCGGCGTGCGCCTGTCCGACGGCGAGGTCACGACCCTGGCGGGCAGCGGCGTGCAGCGCCTGCTGGATTCCGAGCGGGCCAAGGGCGTGGACGCCGATCACATCGATCCTGAAGCCGACCCGCGGGAGGTCGCGCTGTCCTCGCCGTGGGACACCGTGTGGTCCACGGCCGCCGACACCCTGGTGGTGGCGATGTCCGGCACGCATCAGATCTTCACCTTCGATCCGCGCACCGGCGAGCTGGCCGTGGCGGCGGGCACCGGCGACGAGGGCCTGGTCGACGGGGATCCCTCGCAGTCCTGGTTCGCGCAGACGTCGGGGCTGGTCGAGGCCCCGGACGGCACGATCTGGGCGGCGGATTCCGAGTCCTCGGCGCTGCGTTCCATCGCGGTGGCGGACGGCGCCCTCTCGGGCGTGGCCACGGCCGCGGGGCTCGGCCTCTACGACTTCGGCTTCCGCGACGGCGACTCGACCCAGGCGCGCCTGCAGCACCCGCTCGGCGTCGCGGTGCTGCCCGACGGCTCGATCGCCGTGGCCGACACCTACAACGGCGCCATCCGGCGCTGGGATCCCGTCGAGGGACAGCTCTCCACGCTCGAGCGCGACTTCGACGAGCCGTCGGACCTGCTGGTCGACGACTCGGGGGAGACCCCCGAGCTGATCGTGGTGGAGACCAACCGGCACCGCCTGGTGCGCCTGCCCGTTCCGGAGAAGCTGCTGCAGGTCGACGAGGGCGCCTCCGTCTCCCAGCGCAGCCGCACCCCGATCGCCGGCGGCACCATGACGATCGACGTCCGCTTCGCCGCCCCCAGCGGCCAGAAGCTCGACGACCGCTGGGGAGATCCCACGCAGCTGAAGCTGTCGGTCTCCCCGGCCGAGGCGCTGGTCGACGGCGGCGGCGCCGCCCAGGGCCTCAAGCGCGAGATCACGCTCGCCGATGGCGTCACCGAGGGCGTCCTGCACATCACCGCCCGCGCGGCCGCCTGCGACGGCGAGCCCGGCGGCGAGATCCCGGACCACGCCGCCTGCCACCTGTACCAGCAGGACTGGGGGATCCCGTTCACGGTCGCCGAGGGCGCCGAGGACTCCCTGGTGCTGGATCTGCGCGGTCTGAACGCCTGACCCCTCCCACCCGGCCTCCCGCGCCTGTGTGCCTGGATGCCGCATGGGCGGCGCGGAAGCGCATGCGGGCAGCAGGCGCGAGGGGCTCAGCGGCGGGTGACCTTCACGCTGTCGTCGCTGACGGCCAGATCGGCCTGGTAGGTGAAGGGCACCGACTCGGTGACCTCCTCGGTGGTGCCGTCGAACAGGTCCACGGAGGTGAACGAGACCTCGGCCATGCCCTTCGCCGAGCCCAGGGCCCAGTCCTTGCCGCCGTCCACGCCGATCGTCACGGGCGGCTCGGGCTGCTTGGTGATGCTCCAGGTGACGTCGCCGTCCACTCGGCCGTCGAAGTCGTAGGAGAACGGGCAGTCGGTCGGGTACAGGCTGGACTGCTCGGTGCAGGTGCTCAGGTCAGCGGCGATCTGCTCGGAGATCTCGGTCTCCAGAGCCTCCGACGGGGTGGCCTCCAGCGCGATGGTCTCGGTCTGGGCCTCATCCGTCAGCACGACCGAGGCAGGATCGGTGTCGACCCAGCGCGAGGCGTAGGAGGCCGAGTAGACACCGGGCGGGAAGGCTGCGAAGCGCTGCTCGGACTCCGGCAGCGCCGCCGAGGCTCCGTTGAGATCGGCGCTGGTGGCCCCGGGCATGGACACGGTGACCGAGGGAAGCTCGGATTCCTCGAAGCCCCACACCGTGAAGAAGCCCCACTGGGTGTCCACGGGCACCAGGCGGTACTCGGAGGCATGCGGCTGACCGTCCAGGGTGAAGTCGGCGCGCACCACGGCCTCCTCCGAGTCCTGGGAGACGGTCGAGATCTCGAGGTCCTCGAGCGACTCGGTGGCCGCGGCCAGCGGCTCGCCGTCGAGCAGGACGGCATCGTCCTCGGGATCGACCTGCGCATTGAGCAGGCCCAGGGCGCGGCCGCCGTCGCCGTCCTGGAGGCTCTCGAAGTAGGCGCGGACGTCCGTCTCCGGGCCGTACATGTACTTGTTGACCAGCGAGATCGTGATCCACGCGGCAGCCATGGCGAGCACGAGAAGGACCAGCCACATGCCGATCGCCCTGCGCACCGCCGTGTTCTGATCCATCCTCCTTACGCTAGTCGACGACACCGCCCGCGCTTCGAAGGAGCCGCACTCCATGGCCGAGTCCATCCGCCAGATCCCCGCGAAGTACGGCACCGCCGAGCGGGTTCTGCACCCTCGCATCGGCTCGATGGGCCGGCGTCTGCTGGCCTGCCTGCCCACGGTCGTGCTCGGGCTGCTGTGCCTTGCCGTGCTGGGGGTGCGGCGGCCGGCGCCCATGGGGATCATCGTGCTGGTCATCGTCATCATCGGCTGCGCCGTCAGCGCGTGGCGCTGGCTGCGGCCCGTGACCGTGGCGATCACGCCCACCCATGTGCTCGGCTCGCGCACGATCGGCTTCCACACGATGGAGCGGGCGAAGATCGAGCGGCTGGTGGTCGTGAACTCCCTGCGCCGCCCGGCGCGCACCGGCTCCGACAGGACCAAGCGCCGCCGCGGCGTCGCTCGGCCCTACCTGTGGGCGGCCGACGACGCGGGGCGGCGCCTGTTCCGCATGGACGGGACGATCTGGGACCGGAAGTCCATCGACCGCCTCGTGGAGCACCTGGGGGTGAAGACGGAGCGCTTCGCCCAGGCCAGCCCAGCGCACATGGCGAAGACCTGGCCGCGGCTCGTGGGCCCCTTCATGCGCTTCCCGTGGCTGCGTCCCCTGCTCACGGGTCTGGCGGCGATCGCCGCGGTTCTGCTGCTGGTGTGGATGGCCTGGAACCAGGGCTGAGCCGCCGGCCCCGCCGGATCGCCGTGCGGGAATCAGGCGGACGGCCACCCTGCGACCCGGCACGACGACAGCGGCCGGTCCTCCCGTGAGGGGAGGCCCGGCCGCTGTCGTCAGGCAGGAGGCGGGTCAGGCCTGCTGGTCGCGCATCCGCGCGATGTCGGCCTTGCGCTCCTCGTTGGCCTCGCGGGTCAGCTCGGCACCGGCCTCCTCGTCGCGGGTGAGGTTCTCGCCGGTCTGCGGGTCGAACACGTGCATCTTGGAGGTGTTCAGCCACAGCCTGGCCTGCGAGCCGCCGCGCACGCGCGAGCTGGCGGGCAGCTCGACGACCACCTGGGCGGGCATCTCATCGGCGTCCAGGTCGCGGGCGAGCTCGTCGAGCTTGTCCTTGACGTCCCGGTCCTGCTCGAACTGCACGTAGCCGTACTGCTGGTTGCCCAGCCACTCCGTGTGCGAGAGCTCGGCATCGAACGTGGCGCCCTTGGCCGACCACGGGGTGTCGGCGACGTCGCGGGCATCCGCGAAGTGCTCCGGGCGCACGCCCAGCACGAGCAGCTCGCCGGCCGAGTCCAGACGGCCCTGGGCGTGGGCCGGGACCGGGATCTCGCCCAGCGGGGTCACGAAGACGTCGCCGTTGCGACGGGCCGGCAGGAAGTTCATCGACGGGGCGCCGATGAACCCGGCCACGAACAGGTTGACGGGCTGCTCGTAGAGCTCGCGCGGAGAGGCGATCTGCTGCAGCTCGCCCTTCTTCAGCACAGCCACGCGGTCGCCCAGGGTCATGGCCTCGGTCTGATCGTGGGTCACGTACAGCGAGGTGATGCCCAGACGGCGCTGCAGCTGCGCGATCTCGGTGCGCATCTGACCGCGCAGCTTGGCGTCCAGGTTGGACAGCGGCTCGTCGAACAGGAAGGCGTCGGCCTCGCGCACGATCGCGCGGCCCATGGCCACGCGCTGGCGCTGACCGCCGGACAGGTTGCCGGGCTTGCGCTCCAGGTGATCGTCGAGATCCAGCAGGCGCGAGGCCTCGCGGACCTTGGCGTCGATCTGGTCCTCGGAGAGCTTGTCCGAGCCCTTGGCCAGGCGCAGCGGGAACGCGATGTTCTCGTACACGGTCAGGAACGGGTACAGGGCGTAGTTCTGGAAGACCATCGAGAGGTTGCGCTCTCGTGGCTGCTTCTCGTTGACGCGGGTCCCGTCGATCCGCAGCTCGCCGTCGGTGATGTCCTCCAGACCCACGACCATGCGCAGGAGGGTGGACTTTCCGCAGCCGGACGGGCCGACGAGGATCAGGAACTCGCCGTCGGCGACGTCGATGCTGACGCCCTTGATGGCGGGGAAGCCGTCGTCGTACTTCTTGACGAGATTGTCGATGGTGATGGATGCCATGGTGCTGTGCGCCTCTCGTGGGGAGGAAGTGTGGTTTCGGGTCCGTGCCGGGGGTCAGCCCTTGACGGCGCCCTGGGTGAGGCCGGCGACGATCTGGCGCTGGAACAGCAGCACCAGCAGGACCACCGGGATGGTGACCACGATCGCGGCGGCGGAGATGGCGCCGGCGGGGTCCTCGAACTGCGAGGCGCCGGTGAAGAAGCCCAGTGCGGCCGGCACGGGGCGGGCCGCCGAGGTCGAGGTCAGGCCGATGCCGAACACGAAGTCGTTCCAGGCGATGAAGAACGCGATGATCGCGGTCGTGAAGATGCCCGGGGTCACCATGGGCACGATCACCTTGCGGAAGGACTGCAGGGTGGTGGCGCCGTCGACCTGGGCCGCGGAGTCCAGATCCCACGGGATCTGCTGGAAGTAGGCCGCCAGCGTCCAGATGGAGATCGGCAGGGTCAGCGACAGGTACGGCAGGATCAGGCCCAGCCAGGTGTCGTAGAGCCCGATCTGGCGCCACATGTTGAACAGCGGGGTCACGATCGACACGACGGGGAACATGGAGACCATGAGCGAGGTCGTGAGGATCAGGGACTTGCCGCGGAAGTCCAGGCGGGCGATGGCGTAGGCGCACAGGGTCGCCAGCACCACGGCGATCGCCGTGGCGATCAGCGTGATGCCGATCGAGTTGCGCAGCGCCGGGACGAAGAGGTCCTGGGCCGAGCCCACGAAGATCATCTCGTAGTTCTCCCACGTGAACTGGGTGGGGATGAACCCGCCCGAGGTCAGGTCCGAGGCGGACTTGAAGGAGTTCATGAGGATCGAGAGCACCGGGAAGAGGCACCACACGAGGACGAGGACGGTGATGACCGCCCAGCCGAGCTTCTGCTTGCCGGTCATGGGATCAGCCCTTCCTTCCGGTGAGATCCACCTTGAAGCCCTTGATGGCCACGACGGCGATCAGCAGGACGCAGATGAACAGGATCACGGAGATCGCCGAGCCGAGGCCGATCTCCAGACGGGTGATCGAGGTGCGGTAGGCCAGCAGCGACAGCGACTCGGTCCCGTACTGGCCGTTGGTCATGATGTAGATGTTGTCGAAGATGCGGAAGGCATCCAGGGCGCGGAAGACGACCGCGACCATGATGGCGGCCTTCATGGAGGGGATGGTCACCTTGACCATGCGCTCCCACCAGCCGGCGCCGTCGACCCTGGCGGCCTCGCCGAGCTCGTTCGGCACCTGCGCCAGGCCCGAGAGCAGCAGCAGGGAGATGAACGGCGTGGTCTTCCAGATCTCGGAGGCCATGATCACCAGCAGCGCGGACCAGCTCTGGCCGAACCAGTTGAAGTCCGGGCCGATGACCGGCAGCCAGGCGAACCACGAGTTCACGTAGCCGGTGTTGATGTCGAAGGCGTAGAACCAGGCGAAGGCCGACACGACCGTGATGATGCCGTAGGGCACCAGGATCACGGTGCGCAGCAGGCCGCGCAGCTGCTTGATCGCCGAGTGCATGACCAGCGCCAGCGCGAAGCCGAGCACGAGCTCCACGGCGACGGTCACGAGCGTGATGAGCAACGTGACCCACAGGTCCTTCCAGAACACACCGTCCGTGAGGACCGTCCAGTAGTTCTGGAGGCCGATGAACTCGCGGTCATCCGGGGCCGTGAGGCGGTAGGAGAACAGCGAGTCGAACAGCGCCTGGATGATGGGGTACATGGTCACCAGCAGCATGACCGCGAAGGCCGGTCCGGCCAGCAGCCAGCCGAGGCGGCGCTCGGACTTCAGCCGGTCGGAGACCGGGGCGGAGGCGGGCCGTCGGCGGCCCTGAGTCGAGGTGCTCACAGCAGCGACTCTCCCTTCAGGACGGAGTCGATGAACTCCTGCGAGTTCGCCGGGGTGTTCTCGTTGACCTCATGGATCGGGGTCCACTCCTGCTGGATGCCGGAGGAGATCTCGTTGTAGTACGGGGTCTGCGGGCGCGGGGCGGCGCTGTCCAGGGACTCGCGGATAGCCTCGTACATGGGGTAGGCCTCCTGCACGGCCTTGTCCTCGTAGGCAGAGGAGGAGGAGGCGGGGTTGCCGTCGGAGACCATGTACTGCGCCTGGTTGGCCGGGTCCGAGATGCACTCGATGGCCTCCCATGCCAGGTCCTGGTTCTCGGAGCTGGCGCCCACGCCCAGGTTGATGCCGCCCAGCGGGGGAGCCGACGGGGTGTCCGCGTCCACGCGGGGCCAGGTGGTCCAGGCGATGTCGTCCATCACGGACTGCTCGACCGAGCCCTCCGCGACAGCGCCCTGGGTGGCGGAGTAGATGAACGGCCAGTTGACCATGAACGAGCCCTTCTCGCCGCGGAACTGCTCCATGGCGGCGTTCTCGTCCTGGGTGTCGATGCCCGGACCGCCCAGTCCCTCCTCGCCGATCGTCCCGACGATGCCTGCGGCCTTGCCCCCGGCCTCGGAATCGAGCGCGAGCTCCAGGGTGTCGACCGAGGCGGGGTCGCCCTCCACGATCGAGCCGCCGGCGGACTCCACGAGGCTGTTGACCCACACGGTCATGGACTCGCCCTGCACGCCCTGCACTCCCAGGTACTTGTCCTGGTCCTTCGCGGCCGTGATGATCTGCTCCCACGTCACGGGCTGGGTCATGTCCAGCCCGGCGGCCTCGGCCACGGACTTGCGGTACCACAGCAGCTGCGTGTTGGCCCAGAACGGGATGGAGACGTACTCGCCGTCCCACTGCGCACCGGCCTGGGCGCCCTCGAGGGTGTCCTGCGTAGCTGTCTCCACGAGCTCCTGCGGCGGTGCGGCCAGGAAGCCCGGCTCGGCCAGCTCGGGGATGAAGGGCGGGTCCAGGGACATGATGTCCATGGACCTGTCGCCGGCAGCCAGGCGGCGGGCCAGCTGCTCGCGCTGCGTGGCGGCATCGCGCGGCAGCAGCGAGGTGGTGATGGTGTACTTCCCGCCCGAGTCCGCGGAGCACTGCTCGGCGATCGTGGCCTGCCCCCCGTTGTCCGGGTTGATGTACCACGTCAGCTCGGTGGGACCGCCATCATCCGATGCGCAGCCCGCCAGCATCAGTGCTCCGATCGAGGCGAGCGCTGCGGTGCGCAGCCTTCGCCGATGGTGCTCTGCTCTCACGAGGTTCCTCCGTGTGCTCGATTCGTGCGAGGCGCACCGTGGACACGGCAGGCACCTCCACGGCCCAGAATACTCCCAGATGTGAATTGGCACACAATCATCTGGGCGAGTCCCCGAAAGTCGCGCAACGGCAGGTGAACGGGGGCGGCTCAGGCGAGCAGCAGGGCCACGACGGCCATGGTCCCCATGGCGGCCACGGAGGTCACGAGCACGACGTCGCGGGTCACGGCCTCAGCGCTGCGATAGCGCACGGCCGCCACATAGACGTTCTGCGCCGTCGGCAGCGCCGCCATCAGGACCACGCCGTAGAGCATGGCGGGGTCCAGGCCCAGGGCGAGGCCGAACAGCCAGGCCAGGACGGGCTGGGCGATCAGCTTCAGCGCGGAGAGCAGCGCGACCTCCTGGCGGTGGGCGCGAGTGCCCTGCAGCGGGCGGTGGGAGACCAGCGACATCCCGAACGCGGCGAGCATGCACGGGATGGCCGCCCCGGAGATCAGCTCGATCGGCTGGTGGGCCACGGTCGGCAGCTGCCAGCCGGTGGCCGAGAAGACCACGCCGAGCAGCGAGCCCAGGATCATGGGATTCGTGGCCACAGAGCGCAGCAGCGACAGCGGGTTCGGGCGGCGCCCGAGCACTGCGATGTCCATGAGGGCCAGGTAGATGGGCGTGTAGATCGCCAGCTGGAACAGGATCACGGGCACGACGGCCGAGGCATCGCCGAGCACGAAGGTCGTCAGCGGGATGCCCAGGTTGGCGGAGTTGACCATCGAGGCGGACTGTCCGGACATGATCACGGAGCCCAGCCGCGCGCGTCCGCCCTGGGCGCCGCGGCGCTCGATGGAGCTGCCGTCGTCGTCGGCCGAGGGGAGGCTCTGCGCGGCCCGATCCCGTTGATCCCGCCGCCGCAGGGCGCGCCGTGCGAAGGCGAAGCCCCACCACAGCGAGGCGGTGGCCCAGGCGGAGACCAGGGCCACGAGCAGCGGGGCGGAGAAGATCTGGGAGACGTCCGCCCCGGAGACCGTCAGGAACAGCAGGCAGGGGGAGGCCACCCAGAAGGAGAAGGCGCTCAGGGAGCGCTGGCCGGCATCGCCCAGGATCCCCGCGCGGTAGACGATGGCCCCCACCAGGATGATGATCCAGATGACCGCGAATCCCGCGAGGACCCCGGCCATCTCAGCCGCGCTCGCCCAGCTCGGCGCGCGCGTCCGGGGAGCTCACGGCGTGATCGGGGGTCTTCACGTCCCCGACGACGGCCTCGGCGGGGTCCTGTCCCAGGTGCACGATGCGGTTGCCGGCATCCACATGGACGACATGCGGCTCGTACGTGCGGGCCTCCTGGTCGTCCATCTGGGCGTAGGCCATCAGGATCACGAGGTCGCCCACGGACACGAGGTGGGCGGCGGCGCCGTTGATGCCGATCACGCCCGAGCCGCGCTCGCCGGGGATCGTGTAGGTCTCCAGGCGCGCCCCGTTGGTGATGTCGACGATGTGGACCAGCTGGCCCGGGAGGATGTCGGCGGCCTCGAGCAGGTCCAGGTCGACGGTCACGGAGCCCACGTAGTGCAGATCCGCGTGGGTCACGGTCGCGCGGTGGATCTTGCCGGTGAACATGGTGCGCAGCATGGCTGCCTTTCACGAGACGCGAGCAGGGGTGCGGGGAAGCTCGGATGCCGCTGACGGCATATGCGTGTGGCGTCGGGGCTGCGGCCGCACGAAGCGCCCCGTCCGCAGCGGGACGGGCCTTTCCGATGAGAAGCGCCCGCAGACCGGAGGGTCTGCGGGCGCGGTCGGCGCAGGCCGACGAGAGAGCGGCTGACGGGAATCGAACCCGCGTATCAGGCTTGGGAAGCGTGCGCTCTACCATTGAGCTACAGCCGCGCGACGAACGCCGACTCTAGCGCAGTCCACGACACGGCGCCAATGCGTCGGGCGCCCGCGTGGACTACCGTGGCAGCCGTGCTGCTCTCCGATCGCGATATCCGCGCCGAGCTCGAGGCCCAGCGGGTCCGGCTCGAGCCCTGCGACCTCGACCTCATCCAGCCCTCGAGCATCGACGTCCGCCTGGATCGATGGTTCCGGCTCTTCGACAACCACAAGCACGCCGTGATCGACCCGTCGATCGAGCAGCCGGGGCTGACCCGGCTCGTGGAGGTGGATCCGGAGGAGCCCTTCGTGCTGCATCCCGGCGAGTTCGTGCTGGGCTCCACCTACGAGTGCGTGAGCCTGCCCGACGACATCGCCGCCCGGCTCGAGGGCAAGTCCTCGCTGGGGCGCCTGGGCCTGCTGACGCATTCGACCGCGGGCTTCATCGACCCGGGCTTCTCGGGGCACGTGACCCTCGAGCTGTCCAACATGGCCACGCTGCCGATCAAGCTGTGGCCGGGCTCGAAGGTCGGGCAGCTGTGCTTCTTCCGGCTGTCGTCGTCCGCCGAGGAGCCCTACGGCACGGGGGATCACCAGAACCGCTACCAGGGCCAGCGCGGACCCACGGCCTCGCGCTCGCACCTGAGCTTCCACCGCACGCAGCTGCCGCGCTGAGGAGCACTCGGGCGGTGCGGGCTGCTGTGCGCAGCCGCATGCTGCAGGACTCAGGCGGTGTGCGCGGTGGAGACCGCTTCGGCGGCGGCCACGGCGGGCCGGGGCCGCGTGGGCAGCCCGATCATCATGAGAAGGCCCAGCAGGACGACGGCCACGATGCCCAGGATCCCGTAGCGCTGTTCACCGAAGACGCCGATGGCCGTCCCGAACAGCAGTGGGGCCAGGAAGCTCACCGCACGCCCGGTCGTGGCGTAGAGCCCGTAGAGGGAGCCCTCCGTGCCCTCGGTGGTCAGCCGCCCCAGATAGGACCGCGACGAGGCCTGGGCCGGGCCGACCGCCACGCACAGCGCCAGGCCGCAGACCCAGAAGGCCCCCTTGCCCTCGAGCAGCATCAGGGCGGTGCCGGCCACGGCGACCAGGGCCAGTGCGGCGACGATCACCGGCTTGGGACCCAGGCGGTCGTCGAGCTGGCCGCCCAGCAGTGCACCGAGGCCCGCGATCAGGTTGCCCGCGATCGCGAAGATCATGACCTCGGTGAGGCTGAACCCGAAGGTCCCCGCAGCGATCAGGCCGCCGAAGGCGAACACGGCGGACAGGCCGTCGCGGAACACGGCCGAGGCCGCGAGGAAGTGCAGCGCCCGACGATCTGTGCGCCAGAGGTGGACCACCATGCGCACGATCTCCCGGTAGGGAGCCAGAGCTCCGCCGCCGGTGCCCGGGACCCGGTGGCTGGGACACCGGACTTCGATGCGGCGCAGGCTCACGATCAGCGGGACAGCCAGGACGACGCACCACACGGCGCAGAACAGGGCGACCGCCCGGACGTTGAGGGCCTCGTCCGTGGGCAGCCCCACGAAGCCGGGCGTGATGAAGCCGAACAGCACGAACGCGGTGGCCAGGATCGAGAAGATGTAGCCGACAGCCCAGCCGCGTCCGCTGACGCGTCCGATCGACTCCGGGGAGGTCAGCCCGGGAAGGGCCGCGTAGTAGTCCACGACGGCGAGCTCCTTGGCCGCGTTGGCGGCGCTGAGCAGGACGACGCCGAGCATGAGCAGCTGCTCCTCGGGGCGCACGAGGAAGCAGGCTGCCGTGCACGCCGCGCAGATCCCTGTGAACACGGCGATGCCGGTCGATCGGCGGCCGCTGCGGTCGGAGAGCCAGCCGATCAGCGGAGCCGCCACGGCGATCATCACCGCGGCCACGACCGTTCCCCGGGACAGCATCTGCGTGGCGTGCTCGGTGCTGCCGAAGGACCCTGACGTCAGGTACGTCCCGAAGACGAACGTGATCATCAGCGCATCGATCACGGAGATCGCGGCGTCGTAGAGGTACCAGGAGCGCAGGGCGCCGGGCCCGGCGGGGGACAGCGGAGCAGGGGGAACCGTCGGATCGACGGCCGCGGGCCGCGCAGTGGATTCCATGATGCTGAAGACTAGGGGTGACGGCGGCCGTCGGACGATTTCGCGACAAGGTGAAGGTGGCCCTGGGCACGGCGGGGCCTGCCGGCGAGTTGGTAGTCTGCTGGGCAGTTCCCCGCAAGACGACCCCGCAAGACGACTTACGAGCCGCTGCCCTCGTCGCCGGTCCCTCGACCGATCGGCCGGCCTGCAGAGCCGCTGGTCGTCGACTCCTCGAGCCGCAACGGAGGCGCACGTGCTGGCAGTGCTGATAGCCCACGCAGCCATCGCTCTGCTCGCACCGCTCCTGTTCACCCGCTTCGGCCGGTCCGCCTTCTACGTCATCGCGGCGGTGCCGGCGGCCTCGTTCATCTGGGTGCTGCTGCAGGGCGGGGCCGCGCATTCCGGGCAGTGGCAGCAGGTGATCCCCTGGCTGCCCACCATGGACCTGGCGATCGCCCTGCGCACCGACTCCCTGGCGTGGGTGATGTCGCTGATCGTGCTGGGCATCGGTGCGCTCGTGCTGGCCTACTGCGCCCGCTACTTCTCGGAGGACTCTCCGGACACGGGCTCCTTCGGCGCGCAGCTGGTCGCCTTCGCCGGGGCCATGTACGGGCTCGTCGTGGCCGATGATCTCCTGCTTCTGTTCATCTTCTGGGAGATCACGACCGTCCTGTCGTTCCTGCTCATCGGGTATGCCCGCGTCCGGCTCTCGGCTCGTCGCGCCTCCATGCAGGCCCTGATCATCACGACCGCCGGCGGCCTGACCATGCTCGTGGGCGTCATCCTGCTGGGGCAGAGCGCCGGCACCTACCGGATCTCCGAGCTCGTGGCCATGGGTCCGCAGCTGGCCTCGCACGGGCCGATCATCGACGTCGCGATCGCGCTGCTGCTCGTGGGCGCTGTAACCAAGTCGGCGCTGATCCCGTTCCACTTCTGGCTGCCCGAGGCCATGGCCGCCCCCACGCCCGTCTCGGCCTACCTGCACGCCGCCTCCATGGTGAAGGCCGGCGTCTACCTGGTGGCCCGGCTGGCCCCGGGCTACTCGGACACCGCCGCCTGGCAGCCCATGCTGCTCACGCTGGGCGTCGGCACCATGGTCTTCGGCGGCTGGGTCGCCATGCGCCAGTACGACCTCAAGCTGCTGCTGGCCTACGGCACCGTGTCCCAGCTGGGCTTCATGATCCTGGTCCTGTCCGTCGGCACCCCCGACGCCGCCCTGGCCGGCATGGCGCTGCTCGTGGGCCACGCGCTGTTCAAGGCGACCCTCTTCCTCACGGTCGGGATCATCGACCACGAGACCGGCACCCGAGACATCCGCAAGCTCTCCGAGGTCGGTCGCCAGATGCCCGTCCTGCTGGTCGTGGCGATCATCGCGGCGGCCTCGATGGCAGGCGTCCCGCCGTTCGGGGGCTTCGTGGCCAAGGAGGCCGTGCTCGGCACCCTGCTCCACGACGTCCAGGCGGACACGGGAGACGCCCTGGCCTGGATCCGCCTGCTCGGCGTGATCCTCGGCTCGGTGTTCACCGTCGTGTACTCGGCCCGCTTCGTGTGGGGCGCCTTCGGGGTCAAGCGCAGCGCGTTCGCCCAGCTGCCCACGGGCGAGGACGGCCGGCCCATGCGCACCCCGGCCCACCACGCAGCCCGCTCCTTCGTGGCCCCTGCCGTGGTGCTCACCGTCCTGACGATCGTCTACGGCTTCGTGCCCGGACCGGTCGAGCACTCGCTGCTGCCCTGGGTGGGCGAGTTCGCCGGCGAGGCCACGCTGCACCTGGCGCTGTGGCACGGCATCAACGGCGCGCTGCTGATCTCGCTGGGGATCATCGCGCTCGGGCTCCTCATGCACGCCAATCGCCGCACGCTGGCCGCGGTGCTGCACTCCCTGCCGCACATGACCCCGGCCGAGCGGATCTACCGCGAGGTCATCGACTCCCTGGACAAGCTGGCTGTGTGGGTCACGGGCAAGACCCAGAGGGGCTCGCTGAGCTTCTACCTCTCGGTCATCCTGATCACGGCGATCGTCGTGCCGGTCACCGTCCTGTTCCTCTACGAGACCCCGCCGCTGGGCTCCATGCGCATCGCGGACTCGTGGGGACAGCTCGTGGCGGCCGCGCTGATCATCGGCGCGTGCCTGGCCGTGCTGCGCGCGGGCAAGCGCTTCCTGGCCGTGCTGCTCGTCTCCGTGACGGGCTACGGCCTGGCGCTGACCTTCGCCCTGCAGGGCGCTCCGGACCTCGCGCTGACCCAGACCCTCGTGGAGACCATCGCCCTGGTGGCCTTCGTGCTGGCGCTGCGGACCCTGCCGGCGCCCGTGTGGGACCGCAAGGCCGATCGCACCCGCCTGCCGCGGGCCATCATCGCGATCCTCTTCGGCGGCTTCATGATGCTGCTGGCGGCCTTCTCCATGGCCTCGCGCACCGAGTCCCCGGTCTCGTTCGCCATGCCGCGGCTGGCCTACGAGGAGGGCGACGGCGCGAACGTCGTGAACGTGCTGCTCGTGGACATCCGCGTGTGGGACACGTTCGGGGAGATCTCCGTGCTGGTCCTGGCAGCCACCGGCATCGCCTCGCTGATCTTCGTGCTCGGGCGCCGGGACCGCCCGCACGCCACGGCTCAGCCCAGCACCGGGCAGATCCGCCAGATCCGCCAGCGCGCCGAGATCACCGCGCGCAGCTTCGAGACCGAGTTCGACCGCGCCTCGCGGTCCTTCCGCGGCGACGAGGACGATCCCTACATAGTGGCCGGGCGCACGCTGTCCCCGGAGCGGCGCTCGATCGTGCTCGAGATCGTGACCCGGCTGCTGTTCCACACGATCATCATGGTCTCGCTGTACTTCCTGATCGCCGGTCACAACCTCCCCGGCGGCGGATTCGCCGGCGGCCTGACCGCCGGTCTGGCGCTCACGCTGCGCTATCTCGCGGGCGGGCGCTACGAGCTGTGGCGCTCGACGCCCATCAACGCGGGCACCATGCTGGGCCTGGGCCTGGCCATTGCCGCGGTCTACGCCATAGCCCCGATCTTCTTCGGCGGCTCGATCATGCAGAGCTACACGTTCGAGTGGACCTGGCCGATCATCGGCGAGGTGAAGTTCGTGACCGCCATGATCTTCGATGTCGGCGTCTACCTGGTGGTCGTGGGCATGGTCCTGGACGTCCTGCGCTCGCTCGGCGGGCAGATCGATCGGCACACCGAGGACGAGGCGCTGCGCCGCCGTCGTCGTGCCGCCGGTCGCGGCGGTGCCCGCATCCGCGTGGTGCGCCGCCCCTCCTCGGACCCGGGCAGCACCGGGGCGATCACCGTCCTGCGCGAAGAGGCCAGCGACGACGTCGACCTGACCAAGAGCGACGCCACGCAGGACGTCACCGTCTCCGAGACCGACCTCAAGGACTTCGGCGGCGGGGGCATGGACCGGCAGCAGATCCTCAGCGCCGGCAAGCGCACGAGCACCGATGACGACCGGACGGGGGAGGGACGACGATGAGCCTGAACCTCACCATGCTGGTGGTCATGGGCGTGCTCTACGCCGTGGGCGTCTACATGCTGCTCGAGCGCTCGCTGACCCGCGTGCTGCTGGGCATCATGCTGCTGACCAACGGCACCAACCTGCTGCTGCTGCACACCGGAGGGCTGCCAGGGCGCTCGCCGCTCTACGACTCAGGTCTGGACCCGAGGGCCTACTCGGACCCGCTGCCGCAGGCGCTCGTGCTCACGGCGATCGTGATCGGCTTCGCGATCACCGCGTTCCTGCTCGGCATGATCTACCGCTCCTGGGTGCTCTCCCATCGCGATGAGATCACTGACGACGCCGAGGACCGCCGCGTGGCAGTCCAGTCGTCGTACGACGAGGAGCTGGACGCCGAGGTGCCCGAGGAGGACTCGGAGTTCGACGACGACGAGATCGACAAGCACGAGAAGGAGAGGGCCGAGGAGCTGGCACGCCACCGCAGGGAGCATGAGTCCGCTGAGCGGCGGCGTCAGCGCAAGGAGGGACGGCGGTGAGCTTCGACATCATCCAGCTCGCTCCGCTGGCCATCGTCCTGCCCTTCCTGGGCGCGGCGCTGTCGCTGGTGCTGGTGCGCCGCAACCGGGCCCAGCGCTTCGTGGCGATCGTGTCGCTGTCGCTGACGCTGCTGGCCGAGTGCCTCGTGCTGGCCACGGCATGGGAGTCGGCCCCCACCTCGATCAACATCGCCGGGTGGCAGGCCCCGTTCGGCATCGTGCTGGTCGTGGACCAGCTCTCGGCCATCATGCTCGTGGTCTCGACCCTGGTCTCGCTGGCGGTGCTGCTGTTCGCGACCGGGCAGGGCATCGCCGACGGCGACGACGACGGCCCCATCTCGATCTTCTACCCCACGTTCCTGATCCTGGTCGCAGGCGTCTCGAACGCGTTCCTGGCGGGTGATCTCTTCAACCTGTACGTGGGCTTCGAGATCCTGCTGATGGCCTCCTACGTCCTGATGACCATGGGCGGCACGGCCCAGCGCATCCGGGCCGGCGTGACCTACGTGGTCGTCTCCGTGATCTCCTCGGTCCTGTTCCTGATCGCCATCGCGATGATCTACGCGGCCACCGGCACCGTGAACATGGCGGATCTGGCCGTGAAGCTCGGCGATCTGCCGGTGGGCACGCAGATGCAGCTGCACCTGATGCTGCTGATCGCCTTCGGCATCAAGGCCGCGGTCTTCCCGCTGTCGTTCTGGCTGCCCGACTCCTACCCCACGGCCTCGGCACCCGTCACGGCCGTGTTCGCGGGACTGCTCACCAAAGTCGGCGTCTATGCGATCATCCGCACGGAGACGCTGCTGTTCCCCGGGGACAGAGCGGACCAGCTGCTGCTGTGGGTCTCCCTGCTCACCATGGTCGTGGGCATCCTGGGAGCGCTGGCCCAGATCGACATCAAGCGACTGCTGTCGTTCACGCTGGTCAGCCACATCGGCTACATGATCTTCGGCATCGCGGTCGGCTCGCAGACCGCGCTGGCCGCGGTGCTCTACTACGTGGTCCACCACATCATCATCCAGACCAGCCTGTTCCTGGTGGCCGGTCTGATCGAGCGCCGGGGCGGGTCGACCAATACGGACCGCCTGGGCGGTCTGGTCGGGCTGTCACCGCTGCTGGCCCTGCTGTTCATGATCCCCGCGCTGAACCTGGGCGGCATCCCGCCGTTCTCCGGCTTCCTGGGGAAGGTGGGCCTGATCCAGGCGGGCACCGACCAGGGCGGCTGGGCCATCTGGGTCGTGATCGCCGGCTCCGTGCTCACCTCGCTGCTGACGCTGATGGCCCTGATGCGCATCTGGAACAAGGCGTTCCTGCGCGCCCCCGACGACGCCGACTACCCGGATCCGGTCCTGCTGGTCTCCCGGGACGAGGCACGGGAGCACGGGCCCCGCAGCGCCGCCTCGGTGTCCATGGAGGCCGAGGGCGGCGGCCGGTGGGCCGGTCGCAGCAACGTGCAGCTCATGCCGTTCTTCATGGTGATGCCCACCGGGATGCTCGTGGCGGTCGGGGTCGCCCTCACGGTCTTCGCGGGACCGCTGTTCTCGGTGGCCGACAACGCCGCGGAGAACCTCATGCACCCCGAGCGCTACGTCGAGGCGGTCTTCGGCGACGAATCGGGACCGCGCGGCGTCGTGGACGACGGCGAGGACCCGAGCTCCGACGACCCTGCCGCACCGAGCGTGCCGGAGGGCGAGCAGTACGGGGAGGATGTGGGCGAGGACAGCGGCGCCGGCATCCAGCGCGAGGTCTACGACGGCACGGATTCGCGGCCCTCGGCCGAGGCCGACGCGCAGCGGCAGGGCTCCGAGCAGTCCGAGGAGGCAGATCAGTGAGCTCGACAGCGACATCCCGCGGGTCCTCATCCGCCCGGCCCCGGCGGCGCGAGCACCGCTGGGCCGTGGAGATCCCCCTGATCCTGTGGCTCATGCTCGTATGGGCCGTGCTGTGGGGCGAGCTGACGGCCAAGAACCTCCTGGTGGGACTCGTGCTGTCCCTGCTGGTCACCCGGGCGCTGGCACTGCCGCCCGTGCAGCTGTCCAGCCGCTTCAACGTGCTGCACGCCGTGACCCTGTTCGTCACCTTCCTGTGGCAGGTCATCCGCGCCAGCTTCGAGGTCATGTGGACCGTGATCGCCCATGGGCCCAGGGCCTCCTCGTCGGTGACCGCCGTGCAGATGCGCTCGCACTCCGATCTGATCCTCACGGCCACCGGAAGCACCATGGGACTGATCCCGGGCTCGGTGCTGCTGGAGGTGGACCGTCCGAACGCGACCCTCTACTTCCACGTCCTGGACGTGCACGACGACGAGGACATCGAGCACTTCCGGGAGTCCGTGCGCAACACCGAGGCTGCCTGGATCCGCATGATGGGCTCTCCGGAGGACTACGCCGCGCTGCGGCGCGAGGACGCCCAGAAGGGCCGTGGACTCAACCCCCGGGCCGTGCTGCGCAGCTGGGCGGGCTACGCCCACAGATCGAAGGCCGAACGACGGGATGAGGAGCAGAGCCGATGAGCACCATCGTCATGGCCGTGTGCCTCGTGATGCTCGCCGGTGGGGCCGCCGGCGTGCTGTACCGACTGGTGAAGGGACCCTCGCTGCTGGACCGCGTGCTCTCCAGCGACGTCCTGCTCTCCGTGGTGGTCGCCGCGATCGCCCTGGAGATGGTCTGGAGCGATCACTCCGACTACATGATGGTCATCGTGACCGTCTCGCTGCTGGGCTTCATCGGCTCGGTGTCTGTGGCGCGGTTCGTCCAGCCCACGCGGCCACGGAAGACGGGCCAGACCGATGAGGGCGCCACCAAGGAGCCGGTCGAGGGCGAGCGGGCCGAGCAGGATCACCGGCCCGCCCCGATGCAGAAGCCCGCCCCGTCCGAGAAGGAGGGACACCGCTGATGGATCCCATGGACCTCGTGCTCGACATCGTCGTGGGCGTGCTGCTGCTCGTGGGCTGCCTCATGTCCCTGACGGCCGGCCTCGGCCTGATCCGGCTGCCGGACGTCCTGTCGCGGATGCACGCGGCCACCAAGCCGCAGGTGCTCGGTCTGCTGTGCATGCTGCTGGCCGTGGTGATCCACTCCCGCGAGTGGACGCTGCTGCCGCTGGCCCTGCTGGGCTGGGCCCTGATGCTGCTCACGGCGCCGGTCTCGGCGCACATGGTGGGGCGCTCGAGCTATCGGACCAAGCACGTGCTCGATGAGACGCTGATCGCCGATGACCTGGCCGCAGCCCTGGACGAGGCCGACACCGCCGAGTCGCAGGGCGGCGCGGACCGCCCGTCGTGATCCGCAACGGCTCGCCGAGCGCGCTAGGGTGAGCACCGAACCTCCGGCGCCGGCTGAGGCGCCGGTTCCGCGATCTCCCGAGTGGCTCACTCGGGGTAGGAGATGACATGAACCCCAAGATCATGGGACTCATCGGCACCGGCGCGTCCGTGCTGGGCGTGCAGGCCGCCACAAAGGGCCTCGACGCCACGTGGAAGAAGGTCACCGGCCGCCAGGTCCCGTCCAAGGGCGACGACCCCCGTGAGGACCGCTGGCTCGACATCGTCCTGTTCGCCGTGGTCAGCGGTGTGCTGACCACGGTCGTGCGGACCCTGGTCAACCGCCAGGTCGCCGAGCAGCGCGAGAAGGCCGAGCTCAAGGCGCAGGAGAAGGCCAAGGGCCGCGGCTGATCTCGACCGGTCCGGGCTGGCCGCTGCGCGCGGCCTGCTGATCGATGGCGAAGGCGCCGGGAGCCGTGTGCTCCCGGCGCCTTCATCCGTTCCGGGTCCGGCTGAGGGTGACCTGCATGTGCTGCGCGTTTGGCGTAGGATCCCAGGCACACGACAGGGGAGCGCCCGAGGGCGCTGAGAGTGCGGTCCGCCGCAGACCCTCGAACCTGCTCCGGCTAGCACCGGCGAAGGAAGTCGAGCATCTCGGAGGTGCTTCTCGCGCGTTCCTGCGGGCGCCCGCCCACGCAGCATCGCGCGAGAAGCGCTTCTCCCCTCCTGATGACAGGGGCGCCGCGGCGTCCCCGGGCCCCCAGGAGGACCACCATGACGCAGCATCGCAGCACCAGTCAGATGAGCAGCGGATCCGGCCTCGATACGCGCTCGGACCGCGACCCCGGAACCTTCGGCTCCCCGCAGCGCAGCGCGCGCTCCCGCCTGAGGTGGCGCGTGCTCGACCTCGTGGTCCTCGCAGTGCTGGCCGCCGCCTGCGGCGTGATCTTCTGGGCCTGGTCCGCTCTGGTCTACCCCCTCTCCCAGGCCGTCACGGTCGGCTATCCCCCGGCGGGCGGCCTGCTGGTCGGCGGATGGCTGATGGCCGGACCGCTGGCCGCCCTCATCATCCGCCGCCCCGGCGCAGCACTGGCCTGCGAGCTGCTGGCGGCGTGCTTCGAGGGGCTGCTGGGCACCCACTTCGGCATGACGGTCGTGCTCTCCGGTCTCATCCAGGGCGCGGCGGCGGAGGCCGTCTTCCTGGCCGCCGGGTACCGCCGCTTCGGCCCGGTCGTGGCCGTGGCCTCGGGCGCTGCCGCCGGAGCGCTCGGGACACTGACCGAGTGCCTGATCTACTACTACGAGTGGCCGATGGCCCACCAGGCGGTCTACGTCGTGCTGGGCACGGTGTCCGGGGCGGTCATCGCCGGTCTTGCCATGTGGGCACTGACGCGCGCTCTGCGCTCCACAGGAGTGCTCTCGGGCCTGGCCTCCGGTCGATGACCGCTCGCACGCACGGAGCCGACAGGGCCGTGCGCGGCGGAGCCGCCGTGTTCGCGCGCGGCTTCGGCTGGCAGCCGGAGGGTCGGAAGACCCCAGCCATCGAGCAGGTGGACCTCGAGATCCCCGCGGGGCAGCGCGTGCTGCTGCTGGGCGCCAGCGGCTCGGGCAAGTCCACGCTGCTGCACGCCCTGGCGGGCGTGCTCCCGGACACCGAGGACGATGCCCCCGGGCCGGGGCCCGACGGCGGTCGCGCAGCGCCCTCCGGAGGCAGCGGCCCGCGCGGCGAACTGCTCGTGGACGGACAGCCCGCAGCCCAGCGCGGCGTCGTCACCGGCCTGCTCCAGCAGGATCCGGAGTCCTCGATCCTGCTGGCCAGGGCCGGCGACGACGTCGCGTTCGGCCCGGAGAACCTGGCCGTGCCCGCCGAGGAGATCTGGGACCAAGCCGATGCCGCCCTGCGGGCCGTGGGGCTGGAGATCTCCCGCAGCCGGGACACCTCGGCGCTGTCCGGCGGGCAGCAGCAGCGCCTCGGCCTGGCCGGCATCACCGCCATGCGCCCGCGCCTGCTGCTGCTCGACGAGCCCACGGCCAACCTGGATCCAGAGGGGGTGGTGACCGTCCGCAGGGCGGTCGAGTCGGTGGTCGAGGACACCGGGGCCACACTGATCGTGGTCGAGCACCGCACCGAGGTCTGGGCGGATCTGGTGGAGCGCGTCGTGGTCCTGGGGCCGCGGGGAGTGCTGGCCGACGGGAGCCCCGAGGACGTCCTCGGCGCCCGAGGGGCCCAGCGCGAGCAGCTGCGCCGCGCCGGCATCTGGCTGC
>ENA-OOKA01000107-OOKA01000107.1-human-skin-metagenome-genome-assembly--contig:-NODE-107-length-27923-cov-11.062437_pt1 | contig 27923 bp, 25 predicted proteins | sample MGYA00248825_ERZ500995 | MGnify/ENA primary metagenome ERZ500995 (study PRJEB25958, sample SAMN03398540) | human skin metagenome | study: EMG produced TPA metagenomics assembly of the Human Skin...
CTCCCCTCGAGGGAGCGGGCGCCGTCGTCGTGCGCGGGGTTCCTGTTGGGGAGGCGTGGTTCAGGACTCCTCGGAGCAGACCCCGGCGTAGCGGGTCTCGGAGAGCTCGGTGATCTGATCGACGTAGTTCTGCGTCTCCTGGTACTCCGGGATGCCGCCCTCCTCGAGGACCACCGTGGGCCCGGCGTTGTAGGCGGCCAGGACGAGATCGGTCTCCTCCTGCTCGTCGGCGGGATCGAGCTCGGCGACCATCTCGCGCAGATCGCGCAGGTAGTAGCCCTGCGCGCGGATCGAGGCCTCCGGATCCGTGGCCTCGCCCTCGCCGTAGAGCTCCCAGGTCTCGGGCATGAACTGCGCCAGGCCCTGGGCGCCCACGGGGCTCTCGGCCTCCGGGTCCCAGCGGCTCTCCACGTCCAGCTGCGCGGCCACGAGCTCGGGCGGCAGGGCCGAGACCTCGGCGGCATGGGCGACGTCGTCGGCCCACTCGCGGGGGATGGCTCCGCCGTGATCCGAGCAGCTGGGGTCGCTGTTGTGCGAGATCGTGCCGACGGTGCCGATGATCAGCAGGCCGAGGGCGCCCCAGACGGGCCAGGCGCGCAGCACCGCACCCGAACGGCTCGCGCTCGAACGGTCGGGGGCCGATCCGCTCGCAGCCCGGCTGCCTTCGCGCGGTTTGGGGCGCGGGGGCGCTTTGCGCCGGGCGGCGGAGGCGGAGCGGCGCGAGCTCTTGGCGGGGGTGCGCTTGTCGGAAGACGGCATCGCCTCGAGCCTAGGGCACGAGCGGAGGCCGTCGACATGGTCGATGTCGACGGCCTCCGCCGGTGGTGCGGATGATCAGGCCCGCGGCGGGCTGTCCCTGCCCTCGGATCCCGCGGAGCGGGTGCCGTCGGGGTCGTCCCAGGCGTTGTCCCACGGCCCGCCCGGACGCGAGCCCGGGACGCCGAGGGACTGCGAGCGGATCACGATGCCGTCCTCAGGGTCCGTGGAGCTCGCGCTGCGCGGCGTGCCGTCGGCGTTCACGGCCGGGATCTCGCCGGTGTCGGGCGTGGTCGTGGCCAGGGCCACCGGCTCGTCGGAGTCCAGCGGGACCTGGGCGACCGTGTCGACGAGCACCTGTCGGGCGTATTCGGTGCGCAGGACCAGAGGATCGCTGGCGAGGTCCCGGTACAGGGCCAGGCACAGGATCAGCATGACGATCATGAAGGGCAGCGACGAGACGATCGTGATGTTCTTCAGGCCGTTGAGCGCCTCGGAGGGATCCGAGCCGCCTGCCAGCAGCATGACCGCGGCGACGGCGCCGGTGGCCACGCCCCAGAAGATGATGCCGCCCTTGGAGGGCTCCTCCGCGCCGTTCTCGGACAGCCCGCCCATGACGATCGAGGCGGAGTCCGCGCCGGTCACGAAGAAGATGCCGATCAGGATGACGGTCAGCACGATCAGCACGCCGGTCATGATCGGGTTCAGCGGGAGGGCGTTGAGCAGGTCGAACAGGATGGCGTCGAAGTTGATGTCCGGGCCCTCCGTGGTCTGCTGGGCCAGCATGGAGCCGGTGTCGCCGGCGGACTCGGCGCGCTGCTGCAGGCCGATGCCCGCGCCGCCGAAGATCGCGAACCAGATGGTCGAGACGCCCGAGGGGACGACGAGCACGCCGGCGATGAACTGGCGCACGGAGCGACCGCGCGAGATGCGGGCGATGAACAGGCCCACGAAGGGGGCCCATGAGACCCACCAGGCCCAGTAGAAGATCGTCCACGAGGACAGCCAGGAGGCCATGTCCTCGCCGCCGACGGAGTTCGTGCGCGAGGCCATCTCCGGCAGCTCCTGCACGAAGGCGCCGATGGCGTTGGGGATGATGTCCAGGATGAACAGGGTCGGCCCGGCCACGAACACGATCAGCGCGATGATCACGGCCAGGACCATGTTGGAGTTCGACAGGAACTGGATGCCGCGTTCGATGCCGGACACGGCCGAGGCCACGAAGCAGATGGTCAGGACGGTGATGATGCCGACCAGGATCGGGGTGGTGACGGTCTCCATCATCCCGGCGGAGCTGATGCCGCCGCCGATCTGCAGGGCGCCCAGGCCGAGGGAGCAGGCCGAGCCGAAGAGCGTGGCCAGGATCGCGAGGATGTTGATGATCCGCCCGCCCACGCCGTTGACGAAGCGACGGCCGAAGACCGAGGTGAACATGGCCGAGAACAGCTGCGAGCGGCCCAGGCGGAACGTCCCGTAGGCCATGCCCAGGCCGACGACCGCGTACATGGCCCAGGGGTAGAGGGTCCAGTGGAACAGGGTCGTGCCCATGGCGGTGCGCATGGCCTCGGTGGTCGAGGGATCAGCCGTCTCGGGCGGCGGCGCCATGTAGAACCACAGCGGCTCGCCCACGCCGTAGAAGACCAGGCCGATGCCCATGCCGGTGGCGAACATCATGGAGATCCACGACCACGTGGAGAACTGCGGCTTCTCGCCGTCGCGTCCCAGGGGGATCTTCCCGAACTTGGAGAACGCCAGGAAGATCACGAAGACGACGAAGACGGTGGCGGCGATGACGTAGAGCCAGCCGAAGTCCGTGATGGTCCCGGCCAGGAGGTGATCGGCCACCGCCCCCAGGCCCGAGGGATTGATGAGGCCCCACGCCACGAAGACCACGGCAAGAACGGCTGCGCAGCCGAAGACGACCTTGTCGAGGCCCCTGCGGGTCTCGGGCTGAGCGCGGGTCAGGGAGTCGCGCAGCGAGTCGAGCAGGTGATGCTGGCGATCGAACGAGGTGTCGGTCTCCGTTGCCGGCGACGGGGGGATCAGCTCGGACGGCTGGTGATCCACGTCCTGTCCGGAGGCGCTCGAGGGCTCTCCGGGCGGCGTCGAGCCGGGGGTTGTGCTGCTCATGATGAGCCTTTCCTTGCATGAGGGATGCCCTGGTGGGAATCCGCCAGTGCTCTTGCATGCTAGCAAGGGTGCATCTTCCGGCTTGTGGAGCGGAGGCCGACGGGCATTCGGGCAGGCACAATGGGCCTCATGCTCCCCGAGATCATCGCGACCGTCGTCGCCGTCCTCCTGCTGGCCATCGGCTGCATCGGCATCGTGGTGCCGGTCCTGCCCGGATCGATCACGGTCGTGATCGGCCTGGTGATCTGGGCTGTCGTCGTGCGCTCGCCGGAGGGATGGGTGGCCCTGGCCCTGGGCGTCCCGCTGGCGATCGCGGGGATGTCGGCCTCCCTGGCTCTGACCGGCGCTCGGCTCAAGAAGCGGCAGATCCCCAACAGCTCGGTGCTCTACGGGGTGATCGGTGCGGTCATCGGCCTGTTCGTGATCCCCGTGGTGGGACTGTTCATCGGCTTCGCGGTGGGCCTGCTGCTCTCGGAGACCTACCGGCAGCGGGACCTGAACGCCGCGCTGGAGTCCAGCTGGGTCGCGCTCAAGGCCATGGGCCTCGGCATCGTGATCGAGCTGGGGTGCGCGCTGGCGGCCTCTGCGGTCTTCGTGATCTGCGCGATCACGTACTTCGTCACGGCCTGACGGACCAGCCTGCTCGGTCGGCCGACGGGGCCCTTACGGTCCGGCCGGCCGACCGGTGCTCCCGCCGCCTCAGAGCCAGGGAAGCGGCAGCGCCTGGACGGGCTCGCCCGGCCGCACGCCGTCGGCGGGGATCAGCAGCAGCACGTTGGCCTGCGAGAAGCCGCGCAGCTGGTCGGAGCCCGCGCGTGACAGCGCCACCGCGCTGGGCAGCTCGGTGCCCTGGGCGTCAGCGCCTTCGCTCAGGTCGGTGATCGTGGTCCCGGAGACGGCGGCGCCGGCCACGAAGGCCAGTCCCGGTGCCAGTCGATCCGTCCTGGAGGCCGGCAGCTCGCGAGTCAGGCGCACCGTGGTCAGCGGCGGGATGACGTTGCCGCCGAGCCCGGCCAGCAGCGGCGCCCCCAGCAGCATCAGGGTGGTCATGGCCGCCAGCGGGTTGCCGGGAAGGCCCAGGACGAACGGGCCGTCCTCCGGCATGCGGGCAAGCAGCGCGGGGTGGCCCGGGCGCAGGCCCAGCTCGTCGATGAGCAGATGCGCGCCGCTGTCCTCCAGCGACGGGCGCAGATGATCCGCGGTCGAGCGGCCCGTGCCGCCCGTGGTGATGATCAGCTGCGCGCGGGAGTCCAGCACGGACTCCGCTCCCACCGCGGAGCCGGTGAGCCGCTCGAGCATCTGCTCGCGGTCATCGCCCACGCGGTGCACGGCATCCACCTGACCGCCCAGGAGGTGGACGAACTGCGGCAGCTGCGGGCCGAAGGCGTCCCGGACCCGTCCCGGCTCCGGGACGCCGTCCTCGTCGACTTCGTCGCCGGTCAGCAGCAGGGTCACTCGCGGGCGCCGCAGCAGCGGGAGCATGTCCAGGCCCGTGGTGGCCGCGAAGGCCACGTGCCCCGGGGTCAGCCGCGTCCCGGCGCGGATCAGCAGCTCTCCGGTCTCGGCTTCGCGGCCTGCCCGGCGCAGGTTCTGTCCCTCCTCGGGGGCGCCCTCCGGTGCCTCGGGGCTCAGGCGCAGCGAGTCGCCGTCCTCGAGGCCCCATTCCGAGCGCAGCACCGCGCTCGTGCTGAACGGGACCAGTCCGCCCGTGACGATCGGTGCGGCCTCGCCGACGGCCAGCGATCGCGGGGGCTTGAGCTGCGGCTCCTCGGTGCGGGCCCAGGCCACGCGCTGGTCGATCTGCTCGTACTCGCCGCGGTTGATCCGCCAGGGGCCCGGTCCGTTCACTGCCCAGCCGTCCATGGCCGAGGAGGTGTAGTGGGGCACCGGACGCTCGGCGCGCAGGTCCTCGGCCAGGGTCTCGCCCACCGTCTCCCCGAGCGGGAGCCAGTGCGGCGGCAGCGCCGCAGCGGCGTCGAAGGCCGCCTGGCGGGCCTGCGCCCAGTCGGGGCTGCGAAGGGTGCGGGGGGTCTGCGGCTGATCGCTCATGGTCTCCTCAGTCCTGAACGGGCACGAGCCCGAATCTCTTCACATCGTCCCATGTGTCGACGTCATCGGTCAGTCCCCTGACGGCCGTTTGCCGGTCCCACAGCGGCCCGAGGACTCGACGCACCGAGCGATCGACGACGGGCTGGTCGACCAGCTGCCGACCCAGCGCCGCGCTGCGGTAGACGGCGGCCAGCGGCTGGAGGATGCCGCGGTCCGTCAGCACGATCCCGCGCGGGGCCTCGAGGGGCGCTGTGCCGGTGCGGCCCGAGTCAGTGGCCTCCGAGGCGGGGGAGTGCGCTCGGCCCGTGCCCCGTGCCTCGATCTCGGCGATCAGGGCCCGAGCGGCGTCGGCGACCCGGGGCATGTCGCAGGCCAGGGTGAGGGTCCACTGCTCGTCGGGGTCGACGGCGTGGTCCGCAGTGCCGGACGCGGCGGGATCGTCGCCCCCTTCAGGTTCGCAGGGCTCGGCGGAGGCGCAGGCCCCGGAGGGCTCGGCCAGCCCCAGGGCGAGTGCGCCAGCGGCCAGGGCGGCCGCCGGACCGGAGAACGGCGGGTCCTCTCGGGTGCGCAGCACGCCGTCCGGCAGGGGAAGGCCCTCCGGGCCCACGACGGCGATCCGATGCGCCGGAAGGCCGAGTCCGATCAGGGCCTCGACGGTGCCGCGCACAAGAACGGGAGCGCCGTCGCGATCCGGGCGCATCAGCGCCTTGGGCGATCCGCCCAGGCGAGAGGACCGGCCACCGGCGACCACGATCGCGCTCAGCGCCGCGCGGGAGCTGCGGGTGGGCGTCGGCGCGGGCACCGGGACCGGCAGCTTCGGCAGCGGGGCCACCTCAGCCCCCGGCGAAGGGCGGCAGGACGTCCAGGGCGGATCCGTCGGGGATCTCGGTCTCGGGCTCGGGGCAGGCCTGGCCGTCGAGCAGGAACGAGCAGCGCTCGAGCACCTCGGCCAGCGGCTGCTCGCCCGCAGGGGCCGTGGGGTGGGCCGCGATCAGCGCGTTCTCCACCGCGCCCCGGGTGACGCGACCGTCGCCGTCGCGAGGCAGGGCGTCGAAGTCCAGCTCCTGGGTGTCCCGGCCCACCGAGGCCTTGGCCGCGGCGTAGTAGTTGATCGTCAGCGACATGTCGCACCTTCCTCGCGATCTCCGGCATCACGGTACGCGGCCCGCGCGCACGCGGGCGTCACGGCCAGGATCTCATCCGCCGATCGCGGACATGGAGCGGGCGGGCTGCACGAAGCCGTCGTCGCCCAGTCCGGTGCGATCCATGCCGTGGGCTGCGGGCTTGATCCACATGGCCGCGCGCCAGCGCTCGGCGATCAGCTCGTCCGCCCGCTCCTGCGGCAGTGCGCCCTGGCCGGTCCGACCGCGCAGAAGGTCGCGCAGGCTGAACTCCTCGTGGGAGAACAGGCACGAGCGGATCTCGCCCTCGGCCGTCAGGCGGGTGCGCCGGCAGTCGCCGCAGAAGGGCTCGGTCACGGAGGCGATGATCCCCACGGTGCCCAGCGGCTCGTCCGCCAGCTCGGCATCCAGCGCGCGGACGTCCCACAGCTCTGCCGGGGCGCCGGCGCGAGGGACGGGGCGCGGATCCAAGCGGAAGCGCCGGCTCAGCAGCTGCCGGATCTCCGCGGCCGTCACCATGCCGCGGCGCGTCCAGGTGCGGTCCTCGTCCAGGGGCATCTGCTCGATGAAGCGCAGCTGCAGCCCCTGCTCGAGGGTCCAGGCCAGCAGGTCGGCGGCGCCGTCGTCGTTGATCCCGCGCAGCAGCACGGAGTTGATCTTCACGGGCTCCAGCCCGGCCTCCTGAGCGGCCCGGATGCCGGCCAGCACCTGCGGGAGCCGGTCGCGGCGGGCCAGACGGGCGAAGGTCGCCCGGTCCAGGGTGTCCAGCGAGACGTTCAGCCGCGTGAGCCCGGCTGCCCGGAGCCCGGCGGCGCGGCGGTCCAGCCCGATCGCGTTCGTGGTCAGGGAGATCGGCAGCTCGGGGTGCTCGCGGCGCACTCCTGCGATGATCTCCTCGAGATCCGGGCGGATCAGGGGCTCGCCGCCGGTCAGCCGCAGCTCCACGATCCCCAGGCGCTGCACGCCGATGCGCACCAGGCGCTGGATCTCGGCGGCGGTGAGCAGCTCGGACGACGGACGCCAGTCCATCCCCTCGGCGGGCATGCAGTAGGTGCAGCGCAGGTTGCACTTGTCGGTCAGGGAGATGCGCAGATCGGCGGCCCGGCGCCCGAAGGAGTCCACGAGCCCCTGCGCGGGATCCGCAGGCGACGGCGCCAGCCGCGTGCGCAGACCCGGCATCCCGAGAGCGGTGGTCATGGGGGTCACCTCGTTCCCTTCCCGGCTGGGCTCCAGTCGGTGCTGGTCGTCGTCTCAGGCTATCGGCGCGGGTGCGGCGCCGGGCAGCGGTGGCTCGGACTTGCTTCGTGCGGCATCACGCACCTGCCTGCTCGGGCGCCTTCCGCGGTGCAGCGGTCCCGTCCGCAGGCAGGATCAGCCACGATAGACAGCACACGATCCAGAAGCCTTGACACGGCTCAAGCCGACTCGGGAGGGGTGGCCGACATGGCAGGGCACGGCGGCAGGCACGGGCACGGGCACCGATCGCGCGGCGTGGACGAGCACATCGCCGCGATCCAGGGCGTCATCGAGCGCAGCCGGTGGTCAGACCGGGCGACGGAGGAGGTCGCGCTGGAGGATGCCGCCGGTCGGGTGCTGGCCGAGGAGCTGACGGCCCCGATCCCGCTGCCGAGATTCGACGACTCCCAGATGGACGGCTACGCCGTGCGCGCAGCGGACACGCACAGCGACGGCGGCCAAGACGACAGCGCCCAGAAGGAGAGCGGCCAGCGCGGAGGCGCTGACCCGGGGCTCGTCGAGCTGCTCGTGGCCGCCACCGGAGCCGCCGGGCACGAGCCTGCGCCGCTGGCTCCCGGCACGGCCGCCCCCGTCATGACCGGAGCGCCGATCCCGTCCGGTGCGGATGCCGTCGTGCCGGTCGAGGAGGCGGCACCGTCGCAGTTCCTGGCCGAGGGCGCGACGGTGCGGGTGCCGTCCGGGCAGCCGAGCGGGCGCTTCGTGCGCCCCGCAGGCTCGGACGTCGCCCGGGGCGGATCCGTGCTGCCTCCCGGGATGATCCTGAGCCCCGTGGCCATCGGCGCGATCGCGGCCCTGGGGCTGCAGCGGGTGCGCGTGCGGCCCAGGCTCCGCGTCGGGATCCTGACCACCGGCGACGAGGTCGTCGAGCCGGGGCAGCAGCCCTCGGCAGCCCAGGTGCACAACGCCAATGCCGCCCTGCTGTGCGCTCAGCTGATGCGGCTGGGGTGCCGGGTCACGGCCGTGCGGCACGTGATCGACGACGACGAGCAGCTGCGCACCCTGCTGAGCTCCTCGGACTTCGAGGCCCCCGACGTCTGGGTGAGCTCCGGCGGGATCTCCGAGGGCGCCTTCGAGGTCGTGCGCCGGGTGCTCAGCGCCGAGCCCGACAGCGAGTTCCTGCACGTGGCCATGCAGCCCGGCGGGCCGCAGGGCCTGGCCATGATCGAGGGCACCGCGGTCGTGTGCCTGCCCGGCAACCCGGTGTCCACCTGGGTCTCCGCGGAGGCGCTGCTGCGCCCAGCGCTCGCGGCGGCCGGGGCCGGACCCGAAGCTCCGCGCGCGATCACCGCCGAGTGCGCCGAGGACCTCGAGCGGCTGCCCGGGCGGACGAGGATCATCCGCGCCCGGTGGGACGGGCACAGGGCGCACCGGCTGGGCGGATACAGCTCGCACCTGCTGGCTTCAGCGGCCGCTGCGGACGCGCTGATCGTCCTGGAGCCCGGCGAGGGGTCGGTGCCCGCCGGTGAGCCCGTGGAGGTCCGTCTGCTCTGAAAGCCCTCGGACGCGGCCGCTCGCAGCCGTGCGGAGTCTGCTGTGCAGGCCTTCCTGCGGTGAAGGGCGGCAGAGCGGGCCCCTCACGGGGCCGGCAGCCCCGTGACGCGGAAGAGCCCGGCGACTCGCGGTGGGCGAGGTGCCGGGCTCTGGAGCGGAAGGCCTCAGCGGCGCTCGGGCTTGACGGCGAGCACCGGGCAGGCGGCCTCGAGCAGGATCTGCTGCGCGGCGCTGCCCAGCAGCAGCTTGCCCATGGGACTGCGGTGGCGGATGCCCACGACGATCAGGGAGGCGTCTGCCGCCTCGGCGGCATCGAGGAGGTCGCCCACGGCGTCGCGGCCGCGGGCCTCCGGGTGCTGATGGGTGACCTTGACGCCTTGCAGCTGCTGGGCCTCGGTGTCGGAGTCGTCCCCACCGAGGTGGAAGATCACGGCGTCCTCCGAGCGACGGGCGGCCTCGGCCAGCCCGGAGTCCAGGGCGGCCTGGCCCTCGGCGGTGCCGGCGCGGGCGATCACGATGGTCATGGGTCCTCCTGGGGCGGGGTCTGGGGGAGCGCTGTGGCAGCGCAGAGCCTATGGTACATATCACATCCGACGCGCCGCGCCGAGGTGGCGGCACCATGGATGCACTTCTGTCTCGAACATGACGGGCTGATCATCGTCGCACGTCGCGGGCGGTATGGGGGCGGGATGCGCTCCGGCCACCAGCTGCATCCGCACCAGCATCGAGGTCCCCATGAAGCTCCGCGCGTCCCTGCTCAGCGTCACCGCGGCCCTGGCCGCCCTCTCCCTGGGCCTCGGCGGCCTGGCCCCCGCGGCGGCGGCGCCCCGGTCGTCGTCGAGCGCCTCCGATCCCGCTGCTGAGGCCGTCCCGGAGACCTCGCCCCCGGCCCCGGCTGCAGCCCGGGCGGTCTCGGCCGCCGACAGTGCGGCCGATCAGCCGCTGGGCGCGTTCTATGCCGCACCCTCGCAGCTGCCCCAGGCGCCGGCGAGCCGGCTCAAGCACGAGTCCTCGCCCTTCTGCCTCGGCCCGGCCCGGGCGGTGCGGCTGGGTGAGGCGCAGTCCCGGATCATGTACACCACGACCGACTCGGACGGTGCGATCACCCCGGTGACGGGCTCGTTCCTGGAGTCGGGCTCGCCGTGGCGCGCGCCGTGCGCGACGCCGGACTGGGCGGGGCCAGCGCGCAGACTCCGGTCGGGCTCGCGGGCTGCTCCCAGGGCGGCGGGGCCGCAGCTTCAGCCGGCGAGCTGGCTGCCTCCTGCGCGCCCGATCTCCGGGTGCCGGCCGTCGCGGTCGGTGCCCCTCCCACGGATCTGAGTCAGGTGGCGGCGAAGATCGACAACGGGCTGTACAAGGGCTTCCTCATGTACACGCTCAGCGGGCTGGTCGAGTCCGAGGGCATCTCGCCGGCGTCGTTCCTGAACCCCCGCGGCGTGCAGCTCTACACCGAGACGGTCGGGGAGTGCACGACCTCGGCGATCGCCCCGACCGCCCTGATCCCCACTGCCACGCTGACGGCCAGCGGGCGCTCCGTGACCGAGCTGAGCCGCACCGAGCCGTCCCTGTCGATCCTCGAGCGGCAGCGCCTCGGAGTCGCCGCGGCGCCGAGCGCGCCCGCGCTGATCGTCCACAGCGTCTCCGACGACGTCACGGCCCAGCCGCACATCCTCAGCTTCCTCAAGGCGCACTTCGATGGCCGGGCTCCGGCTTCGACCTGCGGCCGCGGCTGATCCCTGCGCGACGCCGCTCAGGCGACGATCCAGGCCAGCGCCCCCAGCGCGACGAAGGCGATCGGGAAGATCCAGGCGATCAGCACCACGCCTCGACCAGCCGGCGGTCGCGCGCCGTCCGGAGCGCGCAGGGGAGAGGTGACACGGTCGTCGTCGCCGGAGAGCTCGCGCATCTCCAGGGCCGAGAGCACGCACAGGACGAGGAGGACGCCCACGGAGACGGGTGCTGCCGGGATGCCGTCGACCACGGGCTCCAGCGGCAGGAGTCCGGCCAGGGCGCGCAGCGCGCCCAGCAGGAAGAGCCCGGCGAAGAAGGCGAGGCCGAGCCGCGTCCTGCGCAGCAGCGGCCCGAGCAGGACGGGCAGTGCCGCAACTCCGGCGGCGAGCAGCCCCAGGCAGATCAGCTCAGCCACGTTGAAGGACAGCGCCTCGCCGCGGGCCCACCGGTTGGTCGCGTCATTGCCCGTGAGGAAGACGACGAGGGCCGCCAGGGAGATCAGGGTGACGCGCAGGACCCCGGTGTCTCGCGCGGGCTCGTCGGCGTCGCCGACCTCCTGCGCGTACTCCCGGGCGTCGCCGAAGGCCTCCTCCGGGTCGGTGCCCGTCTCGATGCAGTGCGACTCGACCTCGGCCAGGTGGTCGCCGATCCGCGCGCCGGGGACATCGCGAAGGCGCAGCTCGAGGACGAAGTCGTCGCACCAGCGGCGGTGCAGCCGCACGAACGGGCGCTGCCAGACGTCGTGGTCATCGGCCAGGGACTCGGGTGCTGTGCTCATGGTGATCTCCTGAAGAAGGGTGGAGTTCAGGGACGCGACGGAGCTCTGTCGAGCTCCAGGTGGGCGTCGACGGCTGCGGCGAAGTCGCCCCAGGCGCTGCGGGCGTCGGCCAGCTCGGCCCGGCCGGTCTCGGTGAGGCGGAAGTACTTGCGACCGGGGCCGCCCTCGCCGGTGCGCCATTCGATCGTCACGAGCTCGCGGGCCTCCAGGCGGGCGAGCAGGGGATAGAGGGTTCCGCCCTTGATCTCGCCGAGCCCGGCCTCGGCCAATCGGGCGATGATCGCGTATCCGTAGGCGGGGCCGTCGGCCAGGCACTGGAGGACGCACGGCTGCAGCACGCCGCGCAGCCATTCGCTGCGCCGTGCCGCTGAGGTGTCTGGTGTCGAGCTCATGGCTAGATAGTCACACAGACTAGTTGGCCTGTCTATCTACTTGGACGAGGCGGAGCGAGTCCGGGCGCCCCGGAGGTCTCGCCCCTAGACTGGCCGGGTCCGCCACCGGCCCCCAGGAGATCTCCCAGCATGAAGTCCGCCGTCATCGCCCCCGCCCTGCTCGCGATCGCCGCAGTGATCCAGGCGCTGGGGATGCATCAGTACCACCAGGACGCGATCACGGTCACCGGGCAGCTGTTCTTCACCCTCTTCCTCATGGGCCTGGCCGTCTTCTACGGGCTGCGCGGGCGCGCCGAGCGGTTCTCGACCGTCCGGCTGGGGCTTCTGGTCCTGTCGGTGCTCGCGCTGGTGCTCACGCTCGTGGGCTGGGGGATGGCGCTGTTCTGGTTCTACCCGTCGGTGTGGATGTTCTACGGGATCTTCCTGGTCCTGCTGATCACGGCCGTCGTCGCCGTGGCGTCGAACCCCTCGGCGCGCCAGCGCGAGCGCGAGCTCGAGGAGCAGGAGGAGGCCGAGGCTGATCCGGACGCGTCGGCCGATGCGGAGGCGGGCGCTCGCTGACTCCCCCGCCGACCTCCGGTCGGTTCGTGGCATCTTCCGGAAATCGCTTGCCTTCTCTGGGGGTATTCGAGAAGAAATGACGGAAACGAATTCAGGAACGCCGCTGTAGTGTAATTCCCATAAGGGTGGCCTTGCTGCCTCGAGGGCTCTGGATCCGCGTCATCACGCCTGTGCCAGATATGGATCCGGATTTCCTTGACGGAGATCAAGCGGTCTTCCGGATCCGTTTCTGCAATTCCGGCAACTGCCGGAAATCATTCCTCAGCGACTCGGCCTCGTCGATAGTCTCGAGCCATGAGCACGAATACGACTTCCGGAGCGCATACTGCCCACGCCGCAGGCGTCGACGGCCCCGCCAGCCAGGCGCTGCTGAAGACCGGCCGCTTCTTCACCCGTCGCGAGCAGACCGCGGACGGCCGCGCCGAGTTCCGGGAGGGCGGCCGCGCGGGCGACTCCTTCTACCGGAACCGCTGGAGCCACGACAAGGTCGTGCGCTCCACCCACGGCGTGAACTGCACGGGGTCGTGCTCGTGGAAGGTCTACGTCAAGGACGGGATCATCACGTGGGAGGCCCAGGAGACGGACTACCCGTCGGTCGGCCCGGACAGCCCCGAGTACGAGCCGCGCGGATGCCCCCGCGGCGCGGCCTTCTCCTGGTACACGTACTCGCCCACCCGCGTGCGCTACCCGTACGTGCGCGGCGTGCTGCTCGAGATGTACCGCGAGGCCCGTGAGGCCCACGGCGGCGACGCCGTGGCGGCCTGGGCCTCGATCGTGGACGATCCCGCCAAGCGCCGGGAGTTCCAGCAGGCCCGCGGCAAGGGCGGTCTGGTGCGCGCGTCCTGGCAGGAGGCCCTCGAGATGACGGCCGCGGCGCACGTTCACACGATCGGCGCCTACGGCCCGGACCGCTGCGTGGGCTTCTCGCCGATCCCGGCCATGTCCATGGTCTCCCACGCCGCCGGCGCCCGGTTCATCAACCTCATCGGCGGCGTGATGAACAGCTTCTACGACTGGTACGCGGACCTGCCCGTGGCCTCGCCGCAGGTCTTCGGCGACCAGACGGATGTCCCGGAGTCCGGGGACTGGTGGGATGCCACCTACCTCATGATGTGGGGCTCCAACATCCCCGTGACCCGCACCCCGGACGCCCACTGGGTCGCGGAGGTGCGCTACCGCGGCACCAAGGTCGTCTCGGTCTCCCCGGACTACGCGGACAGCACCAAGTTCGCCGACGAGTGGCTGCCCGCCCAGCCCGGCTCGGACGCCGCGCTGGCCATGAGCATGGGCCAGGTCATCCTCACGGAGCACTTCGCGCACAAGCGGACCCCGTTCTTCGAGGACTACGTCAAGCAGTTCACGGACCTCCCGTTCCTGGTCACCCTGGTCACCGACGAGAACGGGCAGACCGTCCCGGGCAAGTTCGTCACCGCCGAGGACCTCGGCTCGGATCAGGCGGATCCCGCGTTCAAGACCGTGATGCTCGAGCGCGCCACGGGCGAGGCCTTCATCCCCAAGGGCTCCATGGGCTTCCGCTACAACGCCCAGGACGAGGGCGACTGGAACCTGGACCTCGAGGGCCACGACCCGGCGCTGTCGATCATGGACCTGGGCGACTGGGACGGGGCGGCTTCGGAGATCGCGCTGCCGGCCTTCGTCGATGACACCGGCGAGGGCTCCGTGGTCCGCCGCGGCGTGCCCGTCCGCACGGTGGCGGGTCGGACGGTCACCACGGTCTTCGACCTGATGCTCGCCCAGTACGCGGTCGGGCGCGACGGCCTGCCGGGCCAGTGGTCCGCCGGCTACGACGACGCCGAGACCGCCTACACCCCCGCATGGCAGGAGGCCATCTCCTCCGTCCCGGCCGAGGCCGCGATCCGCGTGGCCCGCGAGTTCGCCGCCAACGCCGAGCGCTCCGGCGGGCGGTCCATGATCATCCTGGGCGGCGGGCTGTGCCAGTGGTACCACGGCGATGTCACCTACCGCGCGATCCTGGCCATGCTCATGCTGTGCGGCTGCCAGGGCCGCAACGGCGGAGGCTGGGCGCACTACGTCGGGCAGGAGAAGGCCCGTCCCATCACCGGGTGGGCCACCATGGCCTCCGCCAGCGACTGGTCGCGCCCGCCGCGGTTCATGATCGGCACCGCGTTCTGGTACATGCACACCGACCAGTTCCGCCAGGACGGCCACTCCTCGGCGCACCTGCAGTCCCCGCTGGCCAAGGGCCATCTGGACGGCATGCACACCGCTGACGTCGTGGCCCAGTCCACGCGCCTGGGCTGGATGCCGTTCTACCCGCAGTTCACGCAGAACCCGCTCGACGTCGCCGACGCCGCAGCGGCTGCCGTCGAGCGCGGGGAGGCCGAATCGGAGGGCCAGTGGGTCGCCGATCAGGCCAAGGCCGGGAAGCTGCAGTTCGCGGTCGAGGACCCGGACGCGGAGGCGAACTGGGCGCGCACGCTCGTGCTGTGGCGCTCGAACCTGCTGGGCTCCTCCGCCAAGGGCGAGGAGTACTTCCTCAAGCACCTGCTGGGCACGCAGAACAACGTGCTGGGCCAGGACCACGTGGACCACAAGCCCCGCGATGTCGCCTGGCACGAGAAGGCGCCGGAGGGCAAGCTCGACCTGCTGGTCTCGGCGGACTTCCGCATGACGTCGTCCACGCTGCTCTCGGACGTCGTGTTCCCGGCCGCCACCTGGTACGAGAAGTTCGACCTCTCCTCCACGGACATGCACCCGTACGTCCACGCCTTCAACCCGGCGATCACCCCGCCGTGGGAGGCCAAGACGGATCACGAGCTGTTCCGGCTGCTCTCGGACGAGGTCGCGCGCCTGTCCAAGGGCCGTCTGGACACCCGGCACGACCTGGTGGCCACCGCGATCACCCATGACACCCCGGGGCAGATCAACCAGCCCGGCGGGCACGTTCCCGAGTGGCGCGGCACGGACCTTCCGGCGGTGCCGGGGAAGAACTTCCCCAACCTCAAGGTCGTGGAGCGCGACTACACCGCGATCGGCGACAAGTTCGTGGCGCTCGGCCCGCTGGCGGACAAGCTCGGGCTGACCACCAAGAACATCACCTTCGACGTCAACCACGAGGTCGAGGCGCTGGGGCGCAAGCACGGCGTCTTCGACTCCGGTGCGGCTGAGGGCCGACCCGCGATCGAGACCGACGCCCGCATGGCCGAGGCCATCCTGGCGCTGTCCGGGACCACCAACGGCGAGCTGGCTGTGCAGGGCTTCAAGACCCTCGAGAAGCGCGTGGGCAAGCAGCTGCACGACCTCGCGCTGGGCTCGGAGGAGAAGAAGATCACCTTCGCCGACACCCAGGCCGCCCCGGTGCCGGTCATCACCTCCCCGGAGTGGTCCGGCTCGGAGACGGGCGGACGGCGCTACGCCCCCTTCACGGTGAACATCGAGCGGCTCAAGCCGTTCCACACCCTCACCGGGCGCATGCACTTCTTCCTGGACCACGACTGGATGTCGGACATGGGGGAGAACCTGCCGACCTACCGGCCGCCGCTGAACAGCGCGGCGCTGTTCGGCGAGCCGCGGCTCGGCGAGCGCGGGGAGCTGTCGGTGGCCGTGCGCTACCTGACCCCGCACAACAAGTGGTCCATCCACTCCGAGTACCAGGACAACCTGTTCATGCTCTCGCTCTCGCGAGGCGGCACGTCGGTGTGGATGTCGGACGAGGACGCGGCGCTGATCGAGGTCAGGGACAACGACTGGGTCGAGTGCGTGAACACCAATGGCGTGTTCGTGGGGCGGGCGATCGTCACCAGCCGCATGCGCCCCGGAGCGGTCTTCGTCCACCACGCGCAGGAGCGCACGATCGACGTCCCCAAGTCCGAGGCCACCGGCCGCCGCGGCGGCATCCACAACTCGGTCACCCGGATCATGCTCAAGCCCACGCACATGGTGGGCGGCTACGCCCAGCAGTCCTGGGCGTTCAACTACCACGGCCCCACCGGCAACAACCGAGATGTCACCTCGGTCGTCCGCAAGCGCTCGCAGGAGGTCCAGTACTGATGCGCATCATGGCTCAGACCGCGATGGTCATGACCCTCGACAAGTGCCTGGGGTGCCACACGTGCTCCGTGACGTGCAAGCAGGCGTGGACCAACCGCGCCGGCACCGAGTACGTCTGGTTCAACAACGTGGAGACCCGCCCCGGGCAGGGCTATCCGCGCCGCTACGAGGACCAGGAGAAGTGGCGCGGCGGCTGGACGCTCAACCGCCGCGGCAACCTGCAGCTCAAGTCGGGCAGCCGCCTGCAGAAGCTCTTCGGCATCTTCGCCTCGCCGGTGCAGCCGCATCTGGACGACTACTACGAGCCCTGGACCTACGACTACGAGAACCTCGTCTCGGCCCCGGCCTCGGATGACTTCCCGGTGGCCAAGCCCAAGTCGCTGATCACCGGCAAGGACACCAAGGTCGAGTGGTCGGCGAACTGGGACGACTCCCTGGGCGGCATCGAGGCCACGGAGTCCCAGGACCCGGTGCTGCAGAAGCTGCGCCGGGACTCGGAGGACCGCATCAAGCTGGACTTCGAGAAGACCTTCATGTTCCACCTGCCGCGGATCTGCGAGCACTGCCTGAACCCGTCCTGCATGGCGGCCTGCCCGTCGGGGGCGATCTACAAGCGCGCCGAGGACGGCATCGTGCTGGTCGATCAGGATCAGTGCCGCGGCTGGCGCCAGTGCATCACCGGCTGCCCCTACAAGAAGATCTACTACAACCACAAGACGGGCAAGGCCGAGAAGTGCACGTTCTGCTATCCCCGCGTGGAGGTCGGCATCCCCACGGTCTGCGCCGAGACCTGCGTGGGTCGCATGCGCTACATCGGCATCTTCCTCTACGACGCCGATCGCGTCACCGAGGCCGCCGCGACCCCGGATGAGAAGGACCTCTACGAGGCCCAGCTCGACCTGATGCTCGACCCGAACGACCCCGAGGTCCAGCGTCAGGCCCGCGCCGACGGCATCCCCGACGACTGGATGGAGGCCGCGCGCAAGTCGCCCGTCTACAAGCTGGCCAAGGAGCTGCGGGTGGCTCTGCCCCTGCACCCCGAGTACCGCACCATGCCGATGGTCTGGTACGTCCCGCCGCTGTCGCCGATCGTGGACCTTCTGTCCACCCAGGGCCACGACGGCCAGGACCTCGACGTCCTGTTCGGGGCGATCGACTCGCTGCGCATCCCGGTGGAGTACCTGGCCGAGCTGTTCACGGCCGGGGACACCGAGATCATCACGAACGTGCTGCGCAAGCTGGCGGCCATGCGCTCCTACATGCGCGACATCACCCTGGGCGACCAGGCCGATGAGTCGATCGCCCAGGCTGTGGGCATGACCGGCTCGCAGATGTACGAGATGTACCGCCTCATGGCGATCGCCAAGTACTCCGAGCGCTACGTCATCCCCACCGCGCACACCGAGGACGCCCACAACCTCGAGGAGATGGGCTGCTCCCTGGACGGCGACGGCGGCCCGGGCATGGGCCAGATGGGCGGTCTCGGCGAGGCCTCCGGGCGCCCCATGCCGGTGGCGGTCGAGAACTTCGCCACGCTCAAGGCGCGCCAGACCGCTGACTCGCCTGCGGGCGCCTCCGAGATGTCGGGCCGGGTGAACCTCCTGAACTGGGACGGCAACGGGACCCCGTACGGGCTGTTCCCGGAGAGCTCGTCCCCCGGGTCGAAGGGGGAGCCGCGATGAGCCTGCTGGCCAGGATCTTCGGGCTGGGCGGCAAGGGCACCGTCGAGACGGCGCCGTGGCGCGATGCCGACCCCCAGCGCTCCGCAGTAGTGCGCCAGTCGGCAGCACTTCTGCTCGGCTACCCGGACCGGGAGCTGCTCGGGCGGATCCCGCAGATCCGCGCGGCGCTGCAGGAGGTCGGGGTCGACCCGGCGCCCGTGGACCGCCTCGAGCAGTGGATGCTCTCCAAGCCGCTGGCCGAGATCCAGGGCGACTGGGTCCAGGAGTACGACCTCTCGCGCCGGCACAGCCTCCACCTCACGTACTGGACCGACGGCGACACCCGCCGCCGCGGCGAGTCGCTGCTGTCGTTCAAGGAGCTCTACGCCGAGCACGGGTTCCGCATGGACGACTCGGAGCTGCCCGATCACCTCCCCGTGGTCCTGGAGTTCGCAGCGCTCGTGGCTCCCGACGACGGCGCAGAGCTGCTGCAGCGCTACCGGCCCTCGCTGGAGCTGCTGCGCCTGGCGCTGAAGGACGACGGCCTCCCGCACCTGGGGATCGTCGAGCTCGTGTGCACCACGCTGCCCGGAGCCTCCCCGGAGGACCGCGACGCCGTGATGCGCATGGCCGGCTACGGCCCTCCCACCGAGACCGTGGGCCTGCAGCCGTTCGATCCGCGGCTGCTGCCGCTGTCCGACTCCTCGGCCTCGGGGATGACCGGCGGGGCGGCAGGTGCCGTGCCTGTGGATCCGGCGACCCATCCCTCGGCCGCGCACGCCGCTGCCGGCTGCACCCCCACCCACCGACGCGAGGCCGCCGCCTCCACGAGCTCCAGGGACTGAGACCGCATGAACACCACCGACATCCTGCTGTGGGGTGTGCTGCCCTACGTGGTGCTGCTGATCTTCATCGGCGGCACGATCTGGCGCTACAAGTACGACCAGTTCGGCTGGACCACCCGCTCGTCGTCCCTGTACGAGGGGAAGCTGCTGCGGATCGCCTCGCCGCTGTTCCACTTCGGGATCCTGGCGGTGCTGATCGGGCACATCGTGGGCCTGGTCATCCCCAAGTCCTGGACGGACTTCGCCGGGGTGTCCGAGCACATGTACCACATCATGGCGCTGACGATCGGCATGTTCGCGGGCTTCGGCACGCTGGTGGGCCTGGCCCTGCTGATCTACCGCCGCCGCACCACAGGCCCGGTGTTCATGGCCACCACGAACAACGACAAGATGATGTACGTCCTGCTGGTGCTGGCCCTGCTGGCGGGCATCGCGACCACGCTGATCTCGGTCTTCGACCACACCGTCGTGAACTACCGCGAGACCGTCTCCCCGTGGTTCCGCTCGATATGGATCCTGCAGCCGGACGTGGGCGCCATGGCCGCGTCGTCGCCCTCGTTCAAGGTGCACGTGCTGTTCGCGTTCGCGCTGTTCATCGCCTGGCCGTTCACCCGCCTGATCCACGCGTTCACGGCGCCGGTGCACTACCTCTTCCGGCCGTACATCATCTACCGCTCCCGGGACCGGGGCCGCACCACCGGCCACGCCCCCGTGCGCCGCGGCTGGGACCCGATCGGGACGCAGGACCGCGCGCCGTCGTCGGCCTCCCGGCCCAAGCGCCAGCCGACGTCCTCCGGGCGCCGCTGACGCGCCCCTCCCACGGCCCCACTGCACACCCTCGCGCCGCCTCGAGCGCGGCGCCGACCACCAGGAGATCACCCATGTCCGCTGAGGGCACCCGACCGTCCGTCGACGCCGAGCTGAAGGCCGGCCAGACCCGGAACCTGATCATCGCGACCCTGGCCTCCGTGATGGGCTTCTGGGCCTGGACCATCATCGGCCCGCTGTCCTCGCGCTACTCGCAGGCCATGGACCTCACCGCGGGGCAGACCTCGATCCTCGTGGCCATGCCGATCCTGGTCGGCTCCGTGGCCCGCGTCCCGGTGGGCGCGCTGACCGACCGCTACGGCGGGCGCGTCATGTTCACCGCGATCCTGGGCGTGACCGCTCCGCTCGTGCTGCTCACCGCGATCGTGGGGCAGCTGAACAGCTTCGGGCTGCTCGTCTTCGTCTCGTTCTTCCTGGGCATCGCCGGCACGGTCTTCGCGATCGGCATCCCGTTCTGCTCGGCCTGGTACGAGGCCCACCGCAAGGGCTTCGCGACCGGCGTGTTCGGCGCGGGCATGGTCGGCACCGCGGTCTCCGCCTTCGTCACCCCGCGCATCGTCGCAGGCCTGGGCTACATGGGCGCCCACGTGCTGGTCGCGGTGCTGGTGGCCGCCATGGCCGCGATCAGCTGGATCGCGCTGCGCGAGTCGCCCACGCGACGCGGACTGGAGCCCACGCCCATGATGCCCAAGCTCAAGGCCGCCTTCGCGCTGAAGGAGACCTGGATGCTGTGCTTCATGTACGCGATCGTCTTCGGCGCGTTCGTCGCCTTCTCGAACTACCTGCCGACGTATCTGGGCAACGTCTACGACTACGACCCCACGGCCGCGGGCACCCGCACCGCCGGATTCGCCCTGGCCGCGGTGATCGCCCGGCCGATCGGCGGCACCCTGGCCGATCGGATCGGTCCCAAGACCGTGTCGATCACCTCCTACGTCGGCGCGGCCGCGCTCGCCGCGATCGTCGCCTTCCAGCCCTCCCACGAGTTCGTCTACGGCCCGCTGTTCCTGGCCATGGCCGTCTTCCTGGGACTGGGCACCGGCGGCGTGTTCGCCTGGGTGTCGCGGGCCTCGGACTCCCGCACGGTGGGCACCGTCTCCGGCGTGATCGCCGCGGCAGGCGGCCTGGGCGGCTACTTCCCGCCGCTGGTCATGGGAGCCACCTACAACCCGGAGCACAACTCCTACTTCTTCGGGCTGATGCTGCTGGCCGCGTTCTGCATCCTCGGCCTGCTCGTGGCGCTCGTGCTGCGCAACGGCGGCAAGGTGGACCAGCGCCAGACGGCCTGAGCCCGCACAGCGCCTCGCGCTCGGCCCGTCTCTGCCCGCCGCAGGGGCGGGTCGTCCGTCGGGCCCACAGGCTGTCCCGTCGTGCGGTCCCCGTACGGTGGACGGCACGACGACTCCGCCGGGCGCGCCCTGCGTCTCGCGGCGTCCGGCCGGCAGCACCCAGCTCGCAGCACCTCAGGAGGAGCCCATGTCCGAGACCCCGAGCAGCGGTCTGAGCCACGTCCGGGCGGACGGCTCGGCCCACATGGTCGACGTCTCCGCCAAGGCCGAGACCTCCCGGGAGGCCACCGCGGAGGCGGTGCTGAGCACTCGACCGGATGTGATCGAGAGGATCTTCGCGGCCGAGCTGCCCAAGGGCGATGCCCTGCCGACGGCGCGGATCGCCGGGATCATGGCTTCCAAGCGCACCCCGGACCTCATCCCGCTGTGCCACCCGCTGCCGCTCGCCAAGGCCTCGGTGGACTTCGAGCGCCGGACGGAGTCCGTGCGCCTGCTGGCCACCGTGCGCACCCGCGGGGCCACCGGCGTCGAGATGGAGGCGCTGACGGCGGTCTCCGTGGCGGCGCTGACGCTCTACGACATGATCAAGGCCGTGGACAAGCACGCCGAGATCGGCGGGATCAGGGTCCTGGCCAAGTCGGGCGGGAAGTCCGGCGACTGGACCAGAGAGGACGCGCAGCCATGAGCACCGAGCCGATGAGCACCGAATCGGAGGGCGCCCGCGCCTGGGGCGAGCGGGATCCGCAGCTGCCCCCGCGGCGCGCTGTGCTGGTCGTGGCCTCGACCCGCGCCGCTGCGGGCACCTACCAGGACACCGCTGGGCCTGCAGGAGTGACGGCGCTGCGACGGGCCGGGATCGAGTGCCCGGAGCCCGTGGTGGTGGCGGACGGCGAGCCTCTGCGCCGGGAGCTGCACCGGCTGCTGCGCGAGCTGCCGCAGGCCGAGCGTCCGGACCTGGTCGTGACCTCCGGCGGCACCGGGATGATGGCCGATGACCGCACGCCGGAGATCACCGCCGAGCTGCTCGACCTGCAGCTTCCCGGGCTCGTCCACGCGCTGTGGGCCGAGGGCCTGCAGCACGTGCGCACCGCCGTGCTCTCGCGCGGACTGGCCGGGATCAGCGGGCGCACGCTCGTGGTCAATCTGCCGGGCTCCCGCGGCGGGGTGAAGGACGGCATGGCCGTGATCATCCCGCTGCTCGAGCACATCCTGCACCAGCTCGAGGGCGACCGGGACGCCGGGCACACGAGCCCCGAGGCCCCCCGCACGGAAGCGGCACCCTCAGCGGCCTCCGCTGACGGCGCGCCTGCCGCACCCGTCGAGGAGGCCGTCGCCCCGGTGCCGCCAGCCGAGCACGGCGCCTCCGCCGCCGACAAGCCCCCGGCTCCGCCCGCCGACGGATACCAGCCCTCCGGCCAGCAGGGCGATCACCCGGCCGACCTGGCCCCGTCCACGGTCGTGGACACCTGGATCACGGATCAGCCGCTGGATCCGGTGGGCCTGCGGGCCATGGCCTCTGCCTCCACGGCGGGCGCCGTCGTCGGGTTCAGCGGCATCGTGCGCGATCACGACGGCGGCCGCGGCGTCGCCTCCCTGGACTACACCGCGCATCCGCAGGCCGCCGAAGCGCTGCGCGCCGCCTGCCAGGAGATCGCCGACGCCCACCCGGGCCTGCGGATGGCGGCGGCCCACCGGATCGGGCATCTGAGGGTGGGGGACTCGGCCATGGAGGTCGCCGTGGGGGCCTCTCACCGCAAGATCGCCTTCCAGGCCTGCGACGAGCTCGTGGACCGCATCAAGGCCCGCGTGCCCATCTGGAAGGAGCAGCACCTGGACGATGGAGGCAGGCAGTGGGTGAACCTTTGAGCGCCGCCGGCCTGCCGCCGCTGGTCGAGCCCGGCCCTCAGCTGAGTCCGGAGCAGCTGCGCCGCTACGCGCGCAACCTGCGCGTCCCGCAGATCGGCGAGCTCGGCCAGCGCCGCCTGCGCGCGGCCACGGTGCTGTGCGTAGGCGCCGGGGCGCTCGGCTCCCCGGCGCTGCTCTACCTCGCCGCCGCGGGGGTCGGGACCCTGGCGATCGTCGACGACGACGACGTGGAGCTGTCCAACCTCCAGCGCCAGGTCATCCACGGCTCCGAGGCGGTGGGGCGGGCCAAGACGGCATCTGCCGCCGCGCGGATCCGGGAGCTGAATCCGGACGTGCAGGTCGTCGAGCACCGGCGGCGCCTGGACGCCGGAAGCGCCCTGGAGCTCGTGTCCGGGTCCGATCTGGTGCTCGACGGCTCGGACAACTTCGCCACCCGCTACCTCGTCTCCGATGCCTGCGAGATCACCGGGATCCCCCATGTGTGGGCCTCGATCCTGCGGTTCGACGGCCAGGCCTCGGTGTTCTGGGCGCAGCACGGGCCCACCTACCGCGATCTGCACCCCGTGCCGCCGCAGCCCGGCTCGGTGCCCAGCTGCGCGGAGGCCGGAGTGCTCGGAGCGCTGCCGGGGATGCTCGGCTCCACCCTGGCCATGGAGGCCATGAAGCTGATCATGGGCACCGGCGTCACGCTGCTGGGGAGGCTGTCGATCTGCGACGCCCTCGACGGCAGCTGGACCCAGATCCCCCTGCGGCGAGCCGCCGGAGCCGCGGCCGTCACGCACATGTCGCCCTTCGCGGACCCGGCCCGCGACGGCTATCCGGGGGCCGAGGACTCCGAGCGGCTCCTCGCCGGAGCCACCGGGACCAGCGGGGGCGGCGCCAGCTGCGTCGCGAGCGAGCCGGGGCCTCCATCGTCGGACCCGACGGCCTCGGATCCATCGCCGGATCCGGAGCTGGTGACCCCCGAGCAGCTGTCCGACCTGCTGGCCGAACGGGCGGCGGGGCGCGCGTCGTTCGAGCTGATCGACGTGCGCGAGCCCTGGGAGCACCGGCTCGAGCGGATCGACGGCGCGCAGCTCATCCCGCTGGGAGAGCTCCTCGGGCAACCCGATGCGCCGGAGATCGCCGACGGCGCGGCTGGCCAGCTGGACGGCCCGGATGACGTCATCCTCCTCTGCCAGGCCGGAGTGCGCTCAGCCCAGGCCCTCAACCGATTGCGCGAGGCGGATATCGTGGCCGGACGGACGCGCCGCGTCCGGCACCTGGCCGGAGGCATGTCGTCATGGAGCGGGGCGGGCCTGCCCACGACAGGAGACTGAGCATGGAATCGACCCCTGAAGACGACGATCACCCGTCGAGCGCCGAGCACGGCCTCACCGCCTCCCAGGACGCCCACGGACTGGTGCGCCCGGACCGGTGGGGGACGGTGCTCGGGGCTGCGGGGTCGCTGGCCCTGGCCGTGGTGCTGCGCGGCCTGCGTCGGCGCTGAGACTGCCGTCGAAGTCCTTGGTGCCTGAGGGCTACCCTGGTCCGGTCCCGCCCGGGGCCGCACCCACCGTCCAGGAGGTCCGGTTGTCTTCCTCTGCCCGCTCCAGCTCCGTCGCCGCGCAGGCCGCAGATCGCGCAGCGCCCGCGCCTCGCTCGGGCGACGGCCCCGCGTGGGGCAGGGCCCTCGCCTGGATCGCCCTGGTCGCCGTGCTGGCCTGGGCCGTCAAGCTCGTGATCGAGGGGTCTCTGGACCTCATGGTCTACAACATGGGTGCGCAGTGGGTCGCCCACCCCGCGACCCGGGCGCAGCCGCTGTACGACCTCGAGTTCCCCGTCCCGTGGGGCGGCCCGGACACGCTGCCGTTCACCTACCCGCCGTTCGCCGCCCTGCTGTTCGGGCTGCTGGCCTGGATCCCGTTCGACCTCACGCGCTTCCTGCTGCTGGCTCTGGACATCATCGGTGCCGTCGTGCTGGGCCGCGGCCTGCTGGCCGTCGCCGAGCGGCGCTGCCGTCCGCTGCCGTGGACGCGGGCGCTGGGCTCGTCGGCGTCGCTGGCCCTGATCACCGCGCTGATCCTGTTCTGCGGCCCCTGGATCCGCACGATCTCGCTGGGGCAGGTCAACATCCTGCTCTTCGCGCTGATCTTCCTGGATCTGGTGCGCCGCACCGACGGCACCGGCTCGCGGCTCGAGAACGCCGTGGCCTTCATCCCGCGCGGCGTGCTGATCGGCATCGCCGCCGGCATCAAGCTGACCCCGCTGGCCTTCGGCCTCATCTTCCTCATGGGGAAGAACTTCAAGGCGATCCTGGCCATGGGCGTCACGTTCGCCGCGACCGTCGGGCTGGGCTTCCTGGTCCTGTACCAGGACTCGATCCAGTTCTGGACCGACGCCGTCTCGTCGTCCGACCGCGTGGGCTCGATCAAGTACATCGACAACACCGCCCTGACCGGCGTGCTGATCAAGACCGGCGTCCCGGCCGATGCGGTGGACCCGATCCGCTACGTGCTGGTGCTGATCATGCTGATCGCGGTTGCCGTGGCGCTGCCACTGCTGCTGCGCCGCGGGATGACGCTGTCGGCGATCTCCATGAACGCGCTGGTCATGCTGTTCATGTCGCCGATCTCCTGGTCGCACCACCAGGTCTACTACCCGGTGATCGCCGTGGCTCTGTTCACCGAGGCGTTCCCGAACGTCCTGCGCGGGGGCTTCCGGCTGCCGGCGCAGATCATGGCGTGGATCTGGCTCGTGGGCGCCTACATCGGGCCCATGCGCGGGCTGTGGATCGTGGACCTGTTCGGCGTGCACCTGCATGCCGCGGAGACGATCTGGGTCATCCCCTACCTGGTGCTCTTCGTCCTGCTGCTGACCTGGTCCGCGGCCGTCGTCGTCGCTGCCCGACGCGATCGCCGCGCGGGGTCCGGCACCCCGGCCCGCGCTGTCTGACCCGTCGCCCCGACGCACCGACGCCCGCCGCCTGCCTCGACGCCTCCGCCTCGAGAGGCCGACTCCGGCCCTCCCTGCCGTCGACGGGCCGATTCCTCACCGTTTCGCGGCTGAACCGGTGAGGGATCGGCCCGTCGACTGAGATGGGGTGGGGAATCGGCCAGCCGCGGGGAGGGCGGAGACGACGGGACCCCGCAGCCAGGCGGCTGCGGGGGTCCCGTGCTGTGCGCTCCCGGCCTCCGGGAGGAGGCGGATCAGCTGGCGTCGAGATCCTGCTCGATGAGCCCGGCGATCTTCTCGACGGCCTCGGCGTTGTCCGAGGAGACCTCGACCTCGGTGCCCTTCTCGGCACCCAGGGCCATGATCAGCAACGACGACGACGCGTCCGCCGGCTCCTCGTCCGGGTCGTTGACGAGACCGATCAGGATCTCGTCGTCGTACTCCCCGGCGGCCTCGGAGATGATGGCTGCGGGACGGGCGTGCAGTCCGACGGCCGAGCCGACGATGACCTTCTTGCTGGGCATGCTTCCTCCTGACGGGTGCTTCATCGCACCGCTGCTAGTGGCGTCTTCAGCCTATGCGGTTCAGGCCGCGGCTGTCTGCGCCGTGGGCGCATCTGCGGACTCGGCGTCGCGCTGGGCGCGGGCCATCAGCGCGCGCTGGCGCTGGCTCTTCAGCACCGTGACGATCACCGCGGAGACCACCACACCGGCGACCAGCGCGATCAGGAAGCCTACCGGGTTGCCGATCGTGCCGATGACGAAGATGCCGCCGTGCGGGGCGTTCTGCGTGACGTTCAGCGCCGCGATGAGTCCGCCGGTCACGGCACCGCCCGCCATCATCGACGGAATGACGCGCAGCGGGTCGGCCGCGGCGAACGGGATGGCGCCCTCGGAGATGAAGGCCGCGCCGAGCAGCCACGCGGAGCGGCCGTTCTCGCGCTCGGCCTCGCTGTAGAGCTTGCCGCGCACCGTGGTGGACAGGGCCAGCGCCAGCGGCGGCACCATGCCGGAGGCCATGACAGCGGCCATGATCATCTGGTTCGCCTCGCCGCCGGCGGACAGGCCCGCGGTGCCGAAGAGGTAGGCGGCCTTGTTGACCGGCCCGCCGAGGTCGAAGCACATCATCAGGCCGATGATCACGCCGAGCAGCACCGCGGAGGAGCCGGACATCGACGACAGCCCGTTCTGCAGGGCCGTCATGAGCGCGGCCAGCGGGGCGCCGAGCAGCAGGTACATCAGCAGGCCCACGATCAGCGTGGTGACCAGCGGGATGATGACCACGGGCATGAGCCCGGCCAGCCAGCGCGGCACCTTGATCGAGGCGATCCACATGGCGATCAGACCGGCGATCAGGCCGGTGACCAGGCCGCCGATGAAGCCGGCGTTCAGGGCCACGGCGATCGCGCCGCCCACGAAGCCCGGGGCGATGCCGGGGCGTCCGGCCAGGGCGTAGGCGATGTAGCCCGACAGCGCCGGGACCAGGAACGTCATGGCCAGACCGCCGACGACGCTGAGCACGGCCGCCAGATAGAGCAGCAGACCGTCGCCGCGGATGGCGACGTCCGAGTAGTCGGCTGCGCTAGGCAGATTGGCGAGACTGCTGTTCGCGACGATGTCGGCGGACACGTTGGCGATGCCGGCGTCGCCCATGAGGAAGCTGATCGCGATCAGCAGACCGCCCGCGGAGACGAACGGGATCATGTAGGACACGCCGGTCATCAGCGCCTGCTGGATGCGCCGCGGCCAGCTCGTGCCGCCCTGGCCCGCGCCAGCGGACTCGCCGCCCGAGCCGCCGCCGCCGGCGATCCGGTGCCCATTGGGGTCATCGGCCGCGGCCAGCGCCTTGGTGATCAGGCCCTCGGGATCCGAGACGCCCACGTTCACGCCGGCCTCCACGCCCGGCTTGCCGGCGAAGCGCTCGCGGTCTCGCACGCCCACGCCCACGGCGAAGACGACGGCATCCGCCGCATCGATCTGCTCCTGCGTCAGCGGCGTGCCGCCGGAGGAGCCCTGGGTCTCCACGACGAGCTCGTGGCCCATCTCCGCGGCCTTCTGCTCGAGGGCCTCGGCCGCCATGTAGGTGTGCGCGATGCCCGTGGGGCACGACGTCACGGCCACGAGGTGGCGCTTGGCGGGGGCCGCTTGGGCCCCGTCGTCGGCCGCTGCCGCGCCCGCCGCACCTGCTCCGGCTGCGGCGCCC
>ENA-OOKA01000108-OOKA01000108.1-human-skin-metagenome-genome-assembly--contig:-NODE-108-length-27880-cov-6.261276_pt1 | contig 27880 bp, 21 predicted proteins | sample MGYA00248825_ERZ500995 | MGnify/ENA primary metagenome ERZ500995 (study PRJEB25958, sample SAMN03398540) | human skin metagenome | study: EMG produced TPA metagenomics assembly of the Human Skin...
CCCTTGCCCGCGCCGCCGCCGCGCTCCCCCGCCTGCGCCGCGGCGATGCCGGCGGCGGCCTCGAGGATCGTCAGTGACCGGCGGGCGTCGGCCCCGGCGATGCGGACGATGAAGTCCTTCGCCTCGGCATCGAGCTCGTACTCTCCCGCCAGACCCCGCTCGCTGACCATCGCGCGATCGAGCAGGGTCGAAATATCGTCATCGCCGAGCGGACGCAGCGTGAGCATGAGGGACCGTGAGAGCAGCGGGGAGATGACGGAGAACGACGGGTTCTCCGTCGTCGCCGCGACGAGGACGACGAGGCGGTTCTCCACGGCCGGCAGCAGAGCATCCTGCTGGGCCTTCGAGAACCGGTGGATCTCATCGAGGAAGAGCACGGTCGTGCGCCCGTACATCTCGCGTTCGCGCCGGGCGTTCTCGATCACCTGTCGGACGTCCTTGACTCCGGCGGTGATCGCCGAGAGTTCGACGAAGGTGCGTCCCGGCGCATGGGAGATGACGTGTGCGAGGGTCGTCTTCCCGACCCCGGGCGGACCCCAGAGGATCACCGAGGAGGCCCCCGCCCGGTCTCCCCCGCTCGCCTCGACGAGCTGGTGGAGCGGAGAGCCGGCGAACGTCAGATGCTCCTGGCCGACCACCTCGTCGATGGTGCGCGGACGCATCCGCACGGCCAGGGGGTCGAGTGCCCTGCCTGCGGGCGCACTCGGACCCGGGCCGGGGATCTCCCGGTCCGGGTCGGAGAAGAGGTCGGGACCCTGCGTCACCGCGGCCACCGCCTCACGCCGGCACCGACGTCATCGCGACATCAGTCGTCGGTCTCGGCGTCCGGGTCGAAGTCGACTCCCGCCTCGGCGCGCTGGGCTTCGGTGATCGGGGCCGGAGCCTGGGTGAGCGGATCGTAGCCGCCGCCGGACTTCGGGAACGCGATGACCTCGCGGATCGAGTCGACCCCGGCGAGCAGGGAGACGATGCGGTCCCAGCCGAAGGCGATGCCGCCGTGCGGGGGCGCACCGAACTTGAACGCCTCGAGGAGGAAGCCGAACTTCTCCTCGGCCTCGTCCTCGCCGATGCCCATGATCTCGAACACGCGCTCCTGGACGGCGCGCTGGTGGATGCGGATCGAGCCGCCGCCGATCTCGTTGCCGTTGCACACGATGTCGTAGGCGTAGGCGAGAGCGGCACCCGGGTCGGTCTCGAGGGTCTCGAGGTACTCGGGCTTCGGGGCGGTGAAGGCATGGTGGACGGCCGTCCACTGTCCTTCGCCCACGGCGACGTCGCCGGCGGCCTGCGCATCGGCGGCGGATTCGAAGAGCGGAGCGTCGACGACCCAGACGAAGGCCCAGTCGCCGTCCTTGATCAGGCCCACCCGCTCGGCGATCTCCCGACGTGCGGCACCGAGGAGGGCGCGGGAGCTGTTCGCGTCTCCGGCGGCGAAGAAGATCGCGTCGCCCGGGTTCGCGCCGGCCGCCTCGACCAGACCGGCCTTCTCCGTCTCGGAGATGTTCTTGGCCACCGGGCCGGTGAGGGTGCCGTCCTCGGCGACGAGGACGTAGGCGAGCCCCTTGGCTCCGCGCTGCTTCGCCCAGTCCTGCCACGCATCGAGCTGGCGCCTCGGCAGCGATCCGCCGCCGGGATAGACGACCGAGCCGACGTAGTCGGACTGGAAGACGCGGAACGGGGTCTCGGAGAAGAACTCCGTGAGGTTGGTGAGTTCGAGGCCGAAGCGCAGGTCGGGCTTGTCCGAACCAAAGCGCTCCATCGCCTCGTGATAGGTGATGTGCGGGATCGGCGTCTCGATGTCGTAGCCGATGAGCTTCCACAGGGCGACGAGGATCTCCTCGGCGAGGGCGATGATGTCGGCCTGCTCGACGAACGAGGCCTCGATGTCGAGCTGCGTGAACTCGGGCTGACGGTCGGCGCGGAAGTCCTCGTCGCGGTAGCAGCGGGCGATCTGGTAGTAGCGCTCCATGCCGGCGACCTGGAGGAGCTGCTTGAACAGCTGCGGCGACTGCGGCAGCGCGTACCACGACCCCGGCTGCAGGCGTGCGGGGACGAGGAAGTCGCGGGCGCCCTCGGGGGTCGACTTCGTCAGCGTCGGCGTCTCGATCTCGACGAAGCCGTGCTCGTCGAGGACCGTGCGGGCGGCCCGGTTGACCGCCGAGCGCAGGCGCATCGCGTGAGCGGGACCCGAACGGCGCAGGTCGAGGTACCGGTAGCGCAGACGCGTCTCCTCGCCGACGGTGCCGGAGTCCTCCGCGTGGTCGGAGACCTGGAAGGGAAGGGGTGCCGCCTCGGCGAGGATCTCCACGCTCGTGTCGACGATCTCGATCTCACCGGTGGGCAGGTTGGGGTTCTGGTTGCCCTCGGGACGCAGGGAGACCGTGCCGGTGACCTTGACGACGGTCTCGTTGCGCAGCGCGTGGGCATCGTCCTCGCGGACGACGACCTGGACGATTCCCGAAGCATCCCGCAGATCGATGAAGGCGACACCTCCGTGATCGCGGCGACGATCGACCCACCCGGCGAGGGTGACGGTCTCTCCTGCGTTTGCGGCACGCAGGCTTCCGGATTCGTGGCTTCGCAGCACAGAGGGCTCCTTTACGATGGTCATGCGGGGAGTGCGTCAACCATGATAGTCGCTCGCACGGACATTCCCGCACGCACCGGCGGGCAGCGAGAGGACGCATGGACGGACACGAATCGGACCCGGCCCCCACCTCGGCGCAGGTCGAGGTCGCGGCGGAGACGTTCCGCATGCTCTCCCAGGCCACCCGACTGCGCGTCGTGTGGACCCTGGTCCACCAGGAGCTCGATGTCTCCTCCCTCGCCGAGGCGATCGGTGCGACCGTGCCCGCCGTGAGCCAGCATCTCGCCAAGCTCCGTCTCGCCGGGCTCATCTCCTCCCGCCGGGACGGGCGGAGGATCTTCTACACCGTCGACGACCCGCACGTCGTCTCGATGGTGCGGGAGATGTTCGACCACATCGCCCCCGACGGGTCGCTCGCCCCCGACCCGGAATGAGGCGGCAGCCCTGAGTGAGGTAGGGACCCCGAGCCGTCAGCCCTGCGTCACCTGCGGCCAGCGGTCCTCGGCGCTCGGCTCCCATGCCTGCGGGTCCGCGGGCGTCTGCTCGCCGGTGCGGATGTCCTTGACCTCGTGACCGGACTCACCGTCGGTGAACCACACGAAGGGGATCCCCCGGCGCTCGGCGTAGCGGATCTGGCGGCCGAACTTCGCCGCACTCGGTGAGACCTCGCACGGGATGTCGCGGGCGCGCAGGGCGGTGGCGACCGCGTCGGCCTCGGCCCGGCGCTCCTCGTCGGTGACGGCGACGACGACGGCCGACGGGGTTCCGCGGGTCGCTGAGATGCCGGAGTCCTCGCCGAGGACGAACGCCATGAGGCGCGAGACGCCGATCGACATGCCCACACCCGGGTAGGTCTTCTTCCCCACCGTGGCCAGCGAGTCGTAGCGTCCGCCTGAGGCGACGGAGCCGAGCTCCTCGTGTCCGACGAGCTGCGTCTCGTAGACCGCTCCCGTGTAGTAGTCGAGTCCGCGGGCGATCTTCAGCTGCGCGACGAGGACGCCGGGTGCCCGTTCGGCGGCGGCGGTGAGCATCCTCGTCAGCGACGTCAGCCCCTCGTCGAGGAGGGGGTGCTCGACGCCGAGGGCGCGCACCTCATCGGCGAAGTCGGGCGAATCCGATTCGATCGCGGCCAGAGCGAGGCACAGCTGCTGCTGGCGCTCATCGGCTCCCGCTTCGGCGGCGAGGAGCTTCGCGACCTCCTCGGGCCCGATCTTGTCGTACTTGTCGAGGCACCGGAGCACTGCGGGGATGTCGGTGAGTCCGATGCCGCGGGCGAAGCCCTCGAGGAGGCGGCGGTCGTTGACGACGATGCGCACCGGTGGCACCCCGAGCGGGGCGAGCCGGGCGAACGCGTCGGCGATGATGAGCGGGATCTCGACCTCGACGTGGCCGGGCAGCTCGGCGTCGGCGATGACGTCGACGTCAGCCTGGATGAACTCGCGGTAGCGCCCGGCCTGCGGCCGCTCACCGCGCCACACCGGCTGGATCCGCGCGGCCCGGAACGGGAAGCTCAGCTCGTTCGCGTTCTCGGTGACGAAACGGGCCAGCGGCACAGTGAGGTCGAAGTGGAGGCCGAGCGGATTGCGCTCGGTGCCCTCGGAGTGGAGTCGGGAGACCGCGAAGATCTCCTTGTCGATCTCCCCATCCTTGGCGAGCTGGCTGATCGGTTCGACGGCACGGTGGTGGAGGGCGGAGAAGCCGTGGAGGGCGAAGGTGTGCTCGAGGATGTCGATGATGCGCTTCTCGATGACGCGCTCCGCCGGAAGCCGTTCCGGGAATCCGGACAGACGGGCTGACTTCGCCATGGTTCTCCTTGCTCGTGTGGATGCTGCCCTGGCAGGCAGTGCCGGTGCCTCGCCGAGGCGGCGCCTCGGGCGGCTGTGGATCGGATCAGAGGAACGGGTTCGTCCGGAGCTCGTGGCCCACCCGCGAACCCGGACCGTGTCCAGGATAGATGGGAACGTCGGGCAGGTCCGCAAAGGCCCGCAGTGTGCTGCCCATCGCCTCGGCGTCGCCGCCGGGCAGGTCGATGCGCCCGATGGCTCCGGCGAAGACGACGTCGCCGGTGAAGACGACCTCCTCACCGTCGGCGCTCACCCGCAGCAGGGTCGACCCTTCGGTGTGGCCGGGGGCGGCGACCGCGGTGACGGTGAGTCCGGCGACGGTGACGGCGGTGCCGTCGGTGAGCGGGACCACCTCGGCGGGGGCCTGCCAATCGGTGAGCAGCGGAGCGATCATCTGTGCGAACGCCGGCCCCAGGGTCTCCCCCGGTGCGGCCATCCGGTAGTGGTCATCGGCGCCGAGGTGGACGGGAACGTCCCAGCGCTCGAGCATTCCCGGCAGCCCGAGGATGTGGTCGGGGTGGCCGTGGGTGAGGAAGATCGCCTGCGGGGTCAGTCCCTCCTCGGCGAGGACCTCGGCGAGGCCGGGAGCGGCGTCGAAGCCGGCATCGACGAGGATGCAGTCGCTGTGCCCCTCGGCGCGCACGGCGTAGCAGTTGACGTCGAGGAATTCGGCACGGGTGGTCAAGACATCCATGGGCAGAGTCTATCCAGACGGTGGCGGATGGTTATGCTGGTGTCACGCAATGATCGAGTGATCGGCGAGACCGCCGGTTCGACCGATGAGGAAACAGGTGAGAGACATGTCGACCCCGACCCCCAAGCCGACTCCCCGCCCGTCGTCGCTGCCCCGCCCGCAGGCGGCTCAGCCGGTGACCGGGACCACCGTCGACCACGACGCCGAGGTGGCGCGCGCGGTCACGCACGGTCGCGCGGACGAGCAGGGGACGGTGTTCGTCATCACCGCCGACGGTGAGCGTGAGGTCGGCCAGTACCCCGACGCGACCGGTGAGGAAGCCGTCGAGTACTTCGCGAAGAAGTACGTCGAGCTCGTCGAGCACGCCGCTCATCTGCGCAACCGACTCTCCGCCGGAGCGCCCGGACGCGAGGTGACGACGGCGGCGACGGCGCTGCGGGACTCGCTCGCCGACGCGAACGTCGTCGGCGACCTCAAGGGTCTCGCCGCGACCCTCGACACGCTCCTCTCCGACGCCAAGGCGACGGAGTCGAAGCAGGCGGCCCGCGCCGAGGCGGCCAAGCTCGAGGCCGCGCAGAAGCGCGAGGAGATCGTCGTCGAGGCCGAGACCCTGGCCGGCAAGGATCCCGAGAAGATCCAGTGGAAGGTCTCCGGTGCCCGTCTGCGGGAGCTCTTCGCCCAGTGGAAGGACATGCAGCGCAGCGGACCGCGCCTTCCGCGGTCGGTCGATCAGGAGCTGTGGGGCCGATTCTCGCAGGCCCGGAACACCTTCGAGCGCAAGCGCAAGGACTTCTTCGCCGAGCTCGACAAGCACAACTCCGAGGGCAAGCGGATCAAGGAGAAGATCGTCGCCGAGGCGGAGTCGCTGTCCGGGTCGACCGACTTCCGCACCGTGTCCCAGAAGTACAAGGACCTGATGACCCAGTGGAAGCGCGCCCCGCGCGCCTCGCGCAAGGACGACGATGCCCTCTGGGCGCGCTTCCGTGCCGCCCAGGACGTCTTCTTCGCCGCCAGGGATGCGGAGAACGCCGCACTCGACGAGGAGTACAAGGGCAACCTCGAGGTCAAGGAAGCGCTGCTGAAGAAGGCGCAGGCGCTGCTGCCGATCACGGATCCGGTGGCAGCGAAGCGTGAGCTCCGGGTCATCCAGGACGAGTGGGAGGAGGCCGGGAAGGTACCCCGCGCCGATGTCTCCCGGATGGAGAACGGTCTGCGCGAGGTCGAGCGGGCGCTCGCCGACGCCGAGGACGCGGCGTGGAAGCGGAGCAACCCCGAGACCAAGGCCCGCACCTCGGGGGCGCTGAGCCAGCTCGACGAGTCGATCGCCGAGCTCGAGGCGGCGCTCGAGACCGCGAAGGCCTCGGGCGACGAGAAGTCCGTCGCTGATGCGCAGGCCGCTCTCGACGCCCGGCGTGCGTGGCGCGATCAGCTCGCTCAGACGGCGGCCGAACTCGACTGACGCTCAGCAGCTTCTCGTCAGGGCCGGACGGTGAACCGTCCGGCCCTGATTCTTCTCTGTCCACAGGCGCGGACCCGAGTCCGTGGTTGTCCACAGGCCGACGATTCGGTCTTGCCCTCCCAGGGTGAGACGACGATAGTGGCCTCATGGAGGACATCTTCCGACTCCGCGACTACGGCTACGAGCAGCTCACGGAGCTCACCCTCGACGGTTTGCTCGTCCCGCTGACGGAGACGACGTGGGTGCGGTCGGGTGCGGTGCTCGGACCAGAGGATCGCATCAGTGCGCTGGCGGCGCAGATCCCCGCGCGGCTCGTCGTCTCGCACTCGACTGCCTGGTGGGTCCATGTCGGTCTCGGTCGGGCGCCGAGCCCGCTGACCTTCACGACGCATCCGCGCAGGCGGGTGCTCGACCAGGACGGAGCCGTCGTCCACGAACTCAACCTCGGCCGCGGCGACTGGGAGACGATCGCCGGTCTGCCGGTGACGACGCCGATGCGCACGCTCTACGATCTGCTCCTGCCGCACGTCCGCCGTCCGGAGGCGGGTTCGGCCAGGGCGGTGGCCGAGATCATCGACGAGGTGCCGCCGGCGATGCGCACGCGTTTTCGGCTCTACCTCGACGGGGTCTCCCGGCGGCCGTACGCCGCGCAGATGCGGGAGGTCGTCGATCGGCGCGGACACACGTCGACCCCCTGGCCGCGCGCACCTCAGCCGCCGGAGATGCGGTAGACGTCGAAGACGCCTTCGACCTTCCGAACGGCGGAGAGCACCGTGTCGAGGTGGCTTGCGTCGCTCATCTCGAAGACGAACTTCGACTGAGCGACGCGGGCCTTCGAGGTCGCCACGGAGGCGGAGAGGATGTTGACGTGGGTGTCGGTGAGGACCTTCGTGATGTCCGAGAGCAGTCCCGAGCGGTCGAGGGCTTCGACCTGGATCTGGACGAGGTAGACGCCGCTCGTCTTCTCCCCCCAGGAGACCTCGACCATGCGCTCGGGTTCGCGTTCGAGGGAGACGACGTTGGGACAGTCGACCCGGTGGACGGAGACTCCCGAGCCGCGGGTGACGAAGCCGACGATCTCATCCCCGGGCACCGGGGTGCAGCAGCGGGCGAGTTTGACGAGGACGTCGTCGACGCCCTTGACGACGACGCCGCCCGAGGATGAATGATGGCCCGAGGACTGGCCGGTGCGGTTGCGCGGTGCCGGAGGCAGGACCGCGGCCTCCTCGTCGTCGCCGACCTCCTTCGCGAGCAGGTCGACGACGTGGGCGGCCGAAGTCACCCCGTTGCCGATCGCCGCGTAGAGCGCGGTGACGTCGGGCAGGCGCAGCTCGGTCGAGACGACCTGAAGCGCCTCCTGGCTCATCAGGGCGTTCGCGGACAGGGAATGGCGGCGCATCGCCCGGGCGAGCTGCTCGCGGCCGTTCTCGATCGCCTCTTCGCGGCGCTCCTTGGAGAACCACTGGCGGATCTTCGACCGGGCGCGCGGGCTCTTGACGAAGCCGAGCCAGTCGCGGCTGGGACCGGCGTTCTCATCCTTGGAGGTGAAGACCTCGACGGAGTCGCCGTTCTTGAGCTCGGTGTCGAGGGCGACGAGGCGGCCGTTGACCCGGGCGCCCATCGTCTTGTGCCCGACCTCGGTGTGCACGGCGTAGGCGAAGTCGACCGGCGTCGCCCCGGCGGGCAGGCTCATGACGTCGCCCTTGGGCGTGAAGACGTAGACCTCCTTCGAGTTGACCTCGTAGCGGAGGCTGTCGAGGAACTCGTCGGGGTCGCTGACCTCACGCTGCCAGTCGAGGAGCTGCCGCAACCACGCGGCGTCGTCGACGCCGCCGTCGTCGGAGACCTTGACGGAGCGGGCAGTGTTCGAGGTGATCGCCTTCGACGGGTTGCCGCGGTCCTTGTACTTCCAGTGCGCGGCGACGCCGAACTCGGCTCTGCGGTCCATCTCGTGGGTGCGGATCTGGATCTCGACGGGTTTGCCGTTCGGGCCGATGACCGTCGTGTGCAGGCTCTGGTACATGTTGTACTTCGGCATCGCGATGTAGTCCTTGAACCTGCCGGGAACCGGGTTCCAGCGGGCGTGGACGATGCCGAGGGTGGCGTAGCATTCGCGGACGGTCTCGACGAGGACGCGGACTCCGACGAGGTCGTAGATGTCGGCGAACTCGTGACCGCGCACGACCATCTTCTGGTAGATCGAGTAGTAGTGCTTCGGGCGGCCGGTGATGGCCGCCTCGATGCCGGATTCGGCGAGCTCGGACTGGAGTTCGGACGAGACGGTCGCAAGGTACTTCTCGCGCTCGGGCGCACGGTCGGCGACGAGGCGGACGACCTCGTCGTAGACCTTGGGGTGGAGAACCTGGAACGAGAGGTCTTCGAGCTCCCATTTGATCGTGTTCATTCCCAGCCGGTGTGCCAGCGGGGCGTAGATCTCGAGGGTCTCGCGGGCCTTCTTCGTACTCGAGGCGGCGGGGACGAACTTCCACGTGCGGGCATTGTGGAGGCGGTCGGCGAGTTTGATGACGAGGACGCGGATGTCCTTGGCCATCGCGACGATCATCTTCCGCACGGTCTCCGACTGGGCGGCCTGACCGTAGGTGAGCTTGTCGAGCTTCGTCACCCCGTCGACCATCGCGGCGACCTCGGGGCCGAAGGACTCGGTGAGCTGCTCGAGCGAGTAGTCGGTGTCCTCGACGGTGTCGTGGAGCAGAGCCGCCGCCAGGGTGACGGGGAGCATGCCGATCTCGGCGAGGATCGTCGCCACCGCCACCGGGTGGGTGATGTAGGGGTCCCCGGACTTCCTGGTCTGACCGCGGTGGGCCTCCTCGGCGACCGTGTAGGCACGGACGACGAGGTCGATGTCGGCCTTCGGATGGCTCGCCTGCAGGGCACGGATCATCGGTCCGAGCACCCTGGGGTAGTCGGCGTTGTTCTGTGCCCTGGCCGCCCACCAGGCCAGACGGGAGATGCCGCGCGGACGGCGCGATTCAGCTGATGATGCCATCACATCCCCCTCTCAGCGTCTCAGACCTCGGCGTGGATCACCGGTGGAACGTCCTCGGATCCATTCCGTAAACGCAATTCTCGCACGGCTTCTTCCTGTTCCTTCACCGCGGGTTCGTTCGCTCGCAGAAGCGCGTAGAGGGGGCTGGCGACGAAGAGGGTCGAGGCCGCGGCGACGATCGTGCCGATGAACAGCGACAGGGAGATGTCGACGAGGGTGCCGGCGCCGAGGAGGAACACGCCGATGAAGAGGATCGAGGCGATCGGGAGGACCGAGACGACCGAGGTGTTGATCGAACGCACCGTCGTCTGGTTGACGCCGAGGTTGACAAGCTCGGAGAACTTGAGGTTCCGTTTGTCCTGGAATCTCGTCGTGTTCTCTCTGATCTTGTCGAAGACGACGACCGTGTCGTAGAGCGAGAAGCTCAAGACGGTGAGGAAGCCGATGATCGCCTCGGGTGTGACCTCGAAGCCGGTGACCGAGTAGATGCCCATGGTGATGATCATGACGACGAAGAGGCCGATGATCGCTGCCAGGGACATCTTCCAGGTGCGGAAGTAGAGGGCCATGACGATCATCGCGATGGCGACGAAGATGACGAGGGCTCTGATCATCTTCGACGTCACGTCAGCGCCCCATTGGGGACCGACGAAGGTCGAGGTGACGTCCTCGGCATTGACCGAGTAGCCGGAGGCCAGGGCGTCGCGGACCTCCTGCATCTGGGGATCGGTGAGCTGGTTCGTCTCGATCCTCACCCCGGTGTCCCCGGTGGGGGTGAGCCGGGGTTCGGAGTCGGGGACGACATCGGTGACGATCGATTCGCCTTTGGCCGCCGAGGTGTCGGTGACGTTGTCGACCTGGAACTGCGACCCGCCGCGGAAGGCGATGCCGAAGTTGAAGCCGGCGACGAGCGGGACGAGGAGGGAGAGGAGGACGAGGACGCCGGCGATGCCGAGCCACAGCTTCGCCTTCCCGACGAACGGGATCGACGACTCGCCGTTGTGGAGGCGGTTGCCCCACGCGAAGAACCGTTTCACTTCTCGTCTCCCGTCTCGTCGTCGGACTGCTGCGCCGCGCGCCTGGCGGCCGCCTTGCGTTCGGCGATGGTGCCGCCGCCCGCACTCGGCTCCGTCCGTGAGCGTCGCCGCTTGCCGGAGCGCGCGCTCGAGGTCTTCTCCTCGGCGGTCGTGCTCGACTCCGCAGTCACTTCTGTGTCTGCCGCCTCAGTCTCCTCGGCGGCTTCGCTCGACGTCGTGCGGGTGGCGGTCTTCGTCGTGCCGTGCTCCTCGGCGGTCACCTCGGCACTGGTCGCGGAATCGGAACCGCCCGAGTTCGCAGCGGACTCGCTCTTCGCCTTCGCGCGCCGGCCGGCGATCGTGTCGCTGTCGATGCCGGCTTTGCGGGCGCGCGCCTTCTCCCGGCGCTTGGCTTCGGGAGACTTCTCCGACTCGGGGAGGTCGATGTTGAGCGCTCCGCGGTAGGCGGCGCGTTTGACGCCGAGCAGACGCGGGTCCATGCCCGACATCGGGTGTCCCTGGCCGAAGAACTTCGTTCTCGCGAGCACTTCGAGCATCGGATGGGTGAAGAGGAAGACGACGATGATGTCGACGATCACGGTGAGTCCGAGGGTGAACGCGAATCCGCGCACCGAGCCCACGGCGAGGATGTAGAGGATCACCGCGGCGAGCATGTTCACCGACTTCGACGCCCAGATGGTGCGCTTGGCGCGGTCCCAGCCGACTTCGACAGCCGAGAGGAGGTTGCGGCCGCTGCGCAGCTCGTCCCGCACGCGTTCGAAGTAGACGATGAAGGAGTCCGCTGCCATGCCGATGCCGATGATGATACCGGCGACACCGGCCAGGGAGAGGCGGTAGCCGTATCTCCAGGAGGCGATGAGCAGCAGCAGATAGGTGAGCACACCGACGACGACGAGGCTTGCGACCGTGACGAGGCCGAGCACGCGATACTGCAGGAGCGAGTACACGACGACGAGGATGAGGCCGACGAGGCCGGTGAGCAGGCCGATGTTGAGGTAGTTCGCGCCGAGGGTCGGCGAGATCTGTTCTTCGCTCTGCACCTGGAAGCTGATCGGCAGGGAGCCGTTCTTGAGCTGGTTGGCGAGCGTCTGCGCCTCGTCGAGAGTGAAGTTGCCGGAGATCTCTGCACGGCCGTCGGAGATGACGGCGTTCGAAGTCGGGGCGGAGAGGACGAGGCCGTCGAGGGCGATGGCGAACTGGTTGTACGGCTGCTGCAGGCCCGTGATCGCCGAGGTGATCTGCTTGAAGATCTCACGGCCGGTGTCGTCGAACTCGAGGTTGACGGCGGGCTGGTTGGTCTGGACGCCGTTGGCGCCGGCCGCATAGCCGAAGCTCGCGTCCTTGAGGTGGTCGCCGGAGAGTTCGACGGGTCCGAGCACGTACTTCGCCGAACCGTCCTGGGCACATGCGACTACGGGTTCGTCGGCGGGCTGCTGCTCACCACCGGTCCGGTTCTTCGGGTCCGTGCAGTCGAGTTCCGTGTAGCGCTTGACGATGGCCTCGGTCTGCCATTCCGAGGCGTCCTTCTCCGGGTCGAAGAGGGGACGCGGTGTGGAGTCGGTGACCTTCGTATCCTCGCCCTGACCTTCGCCGGCCGGGGTCTCGCCACCTGCGGGAGTCTCTCCGCCGGCCGGGGTCTCCTCGCCGGAGCCCGAGGCGTCCTTGCCGGCAGGGCCGGGAACGCTGCCGCCGGCGTTCGGGTCGGTCTCAGTTCCGTTGCCGGTCTCAGTGCCGCTTACGGTGTCGGCTCCGGCGCCGGTTCCGGTGCCGGAGTTGACGACGGCTCCGCCGCCGGCCGGCGATTCCTGATTGCCGCCGGTGAGCTCCTCGAGGCGCTTCCGCTCTTCGTCGGAGAGTCCGTCGTCGCTGTTGCCGCCGCCGTTCTCGCTGCCCTGCTGCTCCTCATTGATCTGCTCCTGGGAGCGGGGGTCGCCGACGAGGGCGACCCGCCGGAACACGAGCTGCGCCGAGGAGCGGACGAGGTTGCGGGTCTCCTCATCGGGATTGCCGGGCAGGTTGACGACGATGTTCCTGTCGCCCTGGGTGGTGATCTCCGCTTCGGAGACGCCGGTCGAGTCGACTCGCTGGCGGATGATGGCGACCGCCTGATCGAGCTGCTCCTTGCTGATGGTCGTGTCCTCGGAGACCTGGGGCTCCAGGATGATCGAGGTGCCGCCTTCGAGGTCGAGGGCGAGCTTCGGTGTGGTCGTCGCGTCGGACCAGATCACTCCCCCGGCGAGGACGCCGCCGAGGACGAGGGTGACGATCGCCAACCACAGGAACCGCAGACCTGGTCGCGGCTTTTCTTCGATATCGGACACGATTCAGCTTTCGATCGGGTGCGGGTGTCAGTTCTTCTTGTCGTCGGAGTCCGGCGTGCTTCCGGGCTTCTTCGACGAGTCCCCTGCGGCCGAGTCGTCTTCGAGGCCATCGACGGCCTTCTTGTCGGTGGTGCCGCCGGTCGTGTCGGAATCGATCGTGTCGGCGGTGTCGGTCTTCCGCGCTTCCTCGGCCCGACGGGCCTCGGCGGTGTTCGCATCGGCGTCGGCCTTGGCGATCGCGTCGATGTCGTCGGCCTGCGCGGTCGTCGCCGCGTCGGCGTCCCCATTGCCCTCGGCGCGCTTGCGCTCGTTCATCGCGTCGAGTTCGGCGTCGGTGATCGCCGGGGTCTCAGCGGCGTCGTCAGTGGTGCCGTCGGCGATGGGCGCGACGTCGGTCTCGGGGTTCTCGATCTGGCCGATCGCCTGGCGGTGGACCTTGAGGATGGTGCCGGGGCCCGATTCGATGGTGACCTGGTTGTCCTCGTCGTTGATCGAGAGCACGGTGCCGAAGACGCCGAAGGTCGTCATCACCTTCGCCCCGGGAACCAGACCGGCCTTGATCTGCTCCGCTCGCGCCTTCTGCTTACGCCGAGAGTTGAACAGGAAGAAAATCAGCAGCGCGGCAAGCGCGAGAGGGATGAGCAAATCCACAGGTATCAACCTTCCATAAGAACGGACCAGTGCACTAGCTTAGTTCGAACTGCGCACTCAAGGCGAACCGGTGGCCCCGGTTCAGAACTCATAGTTTGCTGGGACGTGGAGGCCCAAGTGCCTCCATGCCGCCGAGGTGGCGACGCGTCCGCGCGGAGTGCGGCTGATGAGTCCCTCCCGCACGAGGTAGGGCTCGGAGACCGTCTCGACCGTGTCGGCCTCCTCGCCGACGGAGACCGAGAGAGTGCCGAGGCCGACAGGGCCCCCGCCGAAGCGCCGGCAGAGCACGTCGAGCACGGACCGGTCGAGGCGGTCGAGGCCGAGTTCGTCGACTTCGTACACGGTGAGCGCATTGAGGGCCGCCGCCTCGTCGATGACGCCGGAGCCGCGGACCTGCGCCCAGTCGCGGACGCGCCGGAGCAGGCGGTTGGCGATGCGCGGGGTGCCGCGCGAACGGGTGGAGATCTCCTCGAGACCACGCACCTGAGCATCGATGCCGAGCATGCGGGCCGAGCGTTTGAGCACGGTGAGCAGGTCTGCGCTCGAGTAGAAGTCGAGGTGGCCGGTGAAGCCGAACCGGTCGCGCAGGGGTGCGGGGAGGAGGCCCGAGCGCGTGGTCGCCCCGACGAGGGTGAAGGGCGGAAGGTCGAGCGGGATCGCCGTGGCACCGGGCCCCTTGCCGACGATGACGTCGACGCGGAAGTCCTCCATCGCGACGTAGAGCATCTCCTCGGCGGCCCTGGCCATGCGATGGATCTCGTCGATGAAGAGGACTTCGCCCTCTTCGAGGGAGGAGAGGATGGCGGCGAGGTCGCCGGCGTGCTGGACTGCCGGGCCCGAGGTCACCCGCAGGCTCGCCTGCATCTCATGGGCGATGATCATCGCCAGCGTCGTCTTGCCGAGTCCGGGCGGTCCGGAGAGCAGGACGTGGTCGGGAGTCCTGCTGCGCGCCTTGGCGGCGTCGAGGACGAGGGAGAGCTGTTCGCGGACCTGGGGCTGTCCGATGAAGTCCTGGAGTCCCTTGGGACGGAGCGCGGCTTCGGCGTCGCGCTCGGCCGCTTCGGCGGTGCCGGAGACGAGGCGGTCCTGCTCGGCCCCGGTGAGTCGCTGGTCGCCGAAGTCCATTTCGTAGGAGTCGGGTTCGCGCGACAGAGATTCTCGTCCGGTCATTTCCTCGCACCCAGGACTTTGAGGGAGGCCTTGAGGAGTGTCGAGGTGCCGGCGTCAGGACCGAGCTCGCTGACGACGTCCTGCACCGCCTCGGCGGCCTGGGGTTCCTTCCACCCGAGGCCGACGAGGGCGTCGACGACCTGCTGGTTGACTCCCCCGAAGGACAGCGCGGGCGCGGAGGCCGTCGCGGCGAATTTCGGCAGCTTGTTCTCGAGTTCGAGGATGATGCGCGAGGCGCCCTTCTTCCCGATGCCCGGCACGCGGGTGAGCGCGGTCGCGTCCTGTCCGGAGATGGCGGCGGCAAGCTCGTCGGGGCCCATGACCGAGAGGATGGCCATAGCCAAGCGCGGACCGATGCCGGAGATGGTGAGGAGGACTTCGAAGGTGTGGTTCTCGTCCTCGGTGCCGAACCCGAAGAGGGTCATCGAATCCTCGCGGACGACGAGTGTGGTGACGAGCTCGATCTCGGCGCCATGGCGAGTCCCCGCGAGGGTGTCCGGTGTCACGTGCACTTTGCGTCCGACTCCATAGGTGAGGACGACGAGGTGGTCAGCTGCGATGCGATGAACCGTACCGCTGAGGAAACTGATCACGGACAGCCTTTCGGGTGGGAACACTTGTACGAATCCAGGTTAACAGGAACCCTTAACCCAACGTATCCGACATGCCCGGGCGGAGTCCGCCGTTCACCCACCGCCACCGAAGCCACCAGCGTCGCTTTCGGGTTCACTCCCGGGCGCTGGCCCACTGCTCCCTGGAGGCTCACCGTCATGTGGAGGCCCACTCGTCCCCGGAGGTTCGTCAAAGAGGGTTTCGGCGGCCTCGCGGGCGATGAAGCGGGCGTGGAGGATCGGTCTGCGTTCGACATCGATCGAGGCGGGCGGAATCCACGCGGGTCTGCCGTCAAAGAGCATGTAGGCATACCAGTCCGATTTGTCGATGAGGTGGTGATGCATTCCGCATGCCAAGGTGAGGTTGTTGAGTTCGGTCTTCCCGCCCATCGCCCAGGGGACGATATGGTGCGCATCGCACCACCCCGGAGGTGTCTCGCACCCGGGGAACGTGCATCCCTGGTCGCGTGAGGCGAGGATGGCGAGCTGCTTCGCCGTCGCATGCCGATTCTCGGTGGCCAGAGACAGGGATTTCGCCTTGTCGCTCATGAGGTGAAAGAACACCGAGCCGTTGAGTCCCTCGTCGACAGCGAGGTCGATGGGAAACTCCGCTTCGGCTCCGGTGGCCGCTCGGCCCTTCTTCTCCGCAAGGTGCTCGGCCGTCGCGTTGACGACGAGTGCGAACGGTGCGCCCTTGCCCACTCGGTCCATCTCGATCCGGGAGATCATGGTGGCGAACCGTTCGTAGATGAGGTTCTTCACCGATCCCTGAGCGTCAGAGGTGTCGACGAAGGCTCCGTCTTCTCGCACGCCCCAACCCCGGCTGATGCCGCAGTCGGTCGCGCCCGGAGTCAGGTCGGTGGGGACACGCGCATCCGAGACGTCGCCGGAGAGGACGCTGGAGAACAGGTCGACGATCTCCTGGTCGCCGGCACTGTGCGGCTGCCCGGTGATCGGGTCGAGATCGCCGGCACGACCAGCCGGACTGCCGCCGACAAGGCCCTCAGAGCCCGCGCGAACGACCTCAGCGCCGCTGGTGCCGTCAGCGCCTGTACCGTCAGCGCCGCTGGTGCCGTCAGCGCCCGCGCCGACAGCGCCGGCACCTGCCGCTCCGCTGCCTGCGTCGCCGCTCTCGACAGTTCCGTCTCCAACACTGCCGGTGGTCGCAGGGTCGTCGGCTTTGATCCGCGAGGTCAGCCAGCCCTGGAGGATGCCGCCCGAGATCGGGTCGAGCAGTCCGGACAGATCCCAGTCGCCGTCTCGTCGCTGGCGAACGTTGACCCGATACTTCGAGCGATCATGCGAGTCCGGGGGCTCCTCACCGTCAGGGTCGAGACGATCAAGCATCTCGGTGAAGATCCGCTTGAGGTCGGACACCCGCACGCTCGGTGCGCGCGAGACAAGCTTCTCCTCGACCCTGCTGCGCACATCGGAGGAGATCCAGAACGGTACGGCGTCCATGCATTCGCCGATGACCGCTGCCTGACTCGAGGAGAGCCGGCCGGATCGCAGGCCCTCGGCCACGACAGGGTACTTGGGCGGTCGTGACTGGCCGGTGACATCGACTCGGTTCCCGAGGTTCTTGGCCAGTTCCGTGCGCCGGTGAGCTTCTCTGCCACTGAGCTTGAGCTTGTCCTGCACAAGTGACTTGGTGGTCTTCGCGCCGTAGTCCTTGGGAGTGCCGGTGCGTTCGAACACCGAGAGGGTGACGGCCGAGAGCAGGTCGACGATGCGACTGAGTGCTTCGAGGCCCTGCATCACGGTGACAGCCTCGTCGGGTCCCATCGGACGTTGGAAGGTCTGCAGCTGTGTGGCGAGCTCGGTGAGAGCAGTGAGGCTCCCCGTGACCTCCGGCACCGACGACTGCATGTCGGCCCACTGCTCGCTGCTGAGCATCGGGTGCGGGGAGTCGGGAATCGAGGTGTCACGGTGCTCGTCGACGGCAGCCTGGAACGGGTTCGCGATATCGGACACGCACGGCCGATCCACTGCATCCGAGCCCACATCGGTCAGCTTGTCTTCTCCGCTCCGACCGGTCCCTCCCCCTGCGATGCCATCGTCTCGAACGCCGTCGTCCGAGCGATGGGATCCATCCGAGCGCAGGGACCGTTTCGCAGCCGCGCGCTTCGAGGACTGTTTCCCCGCATCGGACCGCGCATCATCAGACCGCACTTCGCGCGACTGACTCCCAGCAGCCCCGCAATCGTCGGAAACGACTCGGCCCTCGTCTGTCTGCGGACGGGGTTCATCGAGCTTGCCGAAATCCTGGGGTGCGACCGGAGCGATCTCACCGAAGCGATCGGCGAGTTCGTGTCCGCCGAGATCCATACCGGCGTCTCTGAGCTGATCGAACAGCGACTGCGGCTGGCTTCCGCCCGCTCGTCCACCCGCGCTGCCGCCCGACGATTCGTCTCGGGTCCACGGGAGCGGCCGTCCGGCCGCGCGCCTTCCTTTTCCTTCGGAGCCTCTGCTCCGACGGCTCGGCGTGCGATCCGGTGTCAGCGTCATAATCTCAGTGATTCGTCCATCAACATCTTCGTTGTATCGTTGTCCTGATTCTACGCCTATTCACTTCATTGTGTCTATAGTTTCGTTCGAATCTTTCGAAGTTATTTCTACGTGTTTCGCCGTCGTTCTAATCGGTGTAGATTCACGTCTCTGACCAGCGCACACGTTCCGCACCCAACAAGATGCACGCACGCAGAGACCCGAACGTCGATGCTCCGAACACAGAGGCGCGCGAGATAGAACGACTTCCGAGCACGAGGGAAACAGCCTGCAGGGAGCGACGCAACACGGCACTGATCCGCCCAAGGAACCGCCGTCGAAGGGCGGGGGAACACACCCCCAAAAATGCGGGGAAACAGGACGTTGAAGCGCGAATAGGCATCGCCCGCCGTCCATTCGCCCTGACACAGCGTCGGCATTCGGCGTCATCCGAACAGTACGCCCAGAACCTTCACTTCGCGTCGCGCAGGGCTCTCGCCCACTGCTCCTGGGCCTTCGTCAGCCCGCTCCCCTGCCGGCCGCCGCCCTTGCGCTCGGTGAGGTCCTTGTTCGCACCCGGAGTCGACTGCGCGCTCAGCGCCCCTCTCCATGAGTGGCAGATGGCGATCGCCAGTGCGTCGGCGGCATCCGCGGGCTTGGGCGGAGCGTCGAGGCCGAGGATGCGGGTGACCATGTTCGTCACCTGTTTCTTGTCGGCTCGGCCGGAGCCGGTGATCGAGGCCTTGACCTCGGACGGGGTGTGCATCGCCACGGGGATCCCGCGGCGCGCGGCGAGCCCCATCGTCAGCCCCGAGACCTGGGCGGTGCCCATGATCGTCGAGACGTCATTGCGCGCGAACACCCGCTCGATGGCCACCACATCGGGACGGTGCACATCGAGCCAGGTGTCGAACGCCTCGGCGAGGCTCCCCAGCCTCAGGTCCACGGAATCCGCGGACGGGGTGCGGACGACGTCGACGGCGACCATGGCGACCCGACGGGCCGACAGGGTGTCGATGACGCCGAGCCCGCACCGCGTGAGGCCGGGGTCCACGCCGAGGATGCGCATCAGGCGTCGAGTTCTGCGAGGACCTCGTCGCTGACGTCGGCGTTCGAGTAGACGTTCTGGACCTCATCGCTGTCCTCGAGGGCATCGATGAGCTTGAACACCTTGGCTGCGGTCGCAGCGTCGAGGCTGACCTTGAGTCCGGGCACGAACGACGCCTCGGCGGAGTCGTAGTCGATGCCCGCGTCGACGAGCGCGGTGCGCACGGCCACGAGGTCGGTCGCCTCGGAGATGACCTCGAAGGTCTCGCCCTCGTCGTTGACCTCTTCGGCCCCGGCTTCAAGGGTCGCTTCGACGATGGCGTCCTCGTCGGTGCCCTCGGCCGGGACGACGATGACGCCCTTGCGGTTGAAGTTGTACGACACCGAGCCGGGGTCGGCCATCGATCCGCCGTTGCGGGTCACGGCGACCCGGACTTCGGAGGCCGCACGGTTGCGGTTGTCGGTGAGGCACTCGATGAGCAGCGCCACGCCGCCGGCCGCGTAGCCTTCGTACATGATCGTCTCGTAGTTGACCGCTTCGCCGTCGAGGCCGCCGCCGCGCTTGACCGCGCGGTTGATGTTGTCGGCCGGGACGGAGTTCTTCTTCGCCTTCTGGATCGCGTCGAAGAGGGTCGGGTTGCCATCGGGATCAGGTCCACCGTTGCGTGCGGCAACCTCGATGTTCTTGATCAGCTTGGCAAAGAGCTTGCCGCGCTTGGCATCGATGGCAGCTTTCTTGTGCTTAGTCGTTGCCCATTTGGAATGACCTGACACTGGTGTTCCTTCCTATAGATACAGCCCTACGATTCTATACGCTCGCGCCCCTCCGCCCCGAAAGCGCGCCGGAGGACGGAATGAGGAGCACCCCGCCGAGGCTGTTCGTCGGTCCCAGCCTTCCCCCGCCGAGGCTGTTCGTCGTCCCAGCCGACCCCGCCGGTTCTCCCCTGCGACGGTGAGCCGATCCCGGCGGAACCGCCGATCGAGCTGAGCCGGCTGCCGAGGCGTCTGCCGGCCGACCGCCCGCAGACAATCAGTCGATGACGAGCGGGACGTCGGGGACGGCTCCCCGGGAGGCGAGCTCCATGAGGCTGAGCAGGTTCCTCGGGTAGATCGTCTCCGTCGTCTCGAGCAGCTCTTCGCGGCTCCACCAGCGGAACTCGAGGAGACTGCGCTTCTCGATGTCCGTCCACACGGCGTCTTCGAGTTCGATGTCCTCGGTCGTCCGGTAGGCGAAGTAGGTCTCGAGCTGCCGCAGCTCCTTCTCCGTGAAGTGGAAGACCTCGTCGCGGATGGCGAGCGGACCGATGAGGTCGCCGGGCTCGCATTCGATGCCTGTCTCCTCGGCGAGCTCCCGCGCCGCCGTCTGCGCCGGGGTCTCGCCCATCTCCGAACCGCCGCCGCACGTCATCCACCACTGGTGGGACGGAGTGAGCAGGTCCTGGGCCCTGATGAGGAGAACCTCGTCGCGCTCATTGAGCAGTACGACCCGCGAAGCTTTACGAGGTTTCATGGTTCTCCAGGAGTTGACGGCGGACAGACGAAATTCTTTGCAGGATAGTGATGCAGCAGGCGATCATCAAGACGCCCAGGGCGACCGTCAGAACGATATCGGGTAGTCCCATTCCGACCAAGCCGGTGACGACGAGTGTGACCAACAACCGATCGGCGCGCTCGGCGATCCCACCCGCGGCGTGGACGCCGAGTCCCTCCGCGCGCGCCCGGACGTAGGAGACGAGCGAACCGGTGACGAGACAGCCGAGGGCGAGCAGCGCGGTGAGCGGGTCGGAGGCGCCGAGGAAGAACCACAGGGCGAGCCCGATGAAGACCGCGGAATCAGCGATCCGGTCGAGCGTCGAGTCGAGGAAGGCCCCCCAGAGGCTGTTGCGCCCGGTCTCCCGGGCCATGATCCCGTCGAGCATGTCGCAGAAGACGAAGACCGTGATGACGATCGTCCCCCAGAGCAGCTGCCCGAGCGGGTAGAACACCAGGGCACCCGCGCACACCCCGATCGTCCCGATGTACGTCACGGCATCGGGTGTCAGTCCCAGGCGCAGGAGGAGCCTCGCCAGGGGACGGAAGAGTCGGGTGAATGCCGCGCGGGCAATGGTGTTGAGCATCGGGTCAGCGAACCACCGCGGTCGTCAGTGGACGGTCGTCGGTCGCCGACTCCGCCGGTCGCCCGCCGAGGTGGGTGTCCCACCAGTCGATGATCGCGTCGAAGCGCTGCCGCCGATGGCGCGGCTGCCCCGACCGGGAGAGTTCGTGGTTCTCGCCGGGGAAGATGAGCAGCTCGGTCTCCACGCCGGCCCGCTGCAGGGCGGCATAGTACTGCTGAGCCTGCTCGAGCGGGCACCGGAAGTCGAGTTCGGAATGCATGACGAGTGCCGGGGTGCGCACCTCAGCTGCATGGGCGAGCGGCGACTGCCGTTCGATCGCGGCGGCGTCCCGGCTCGTGTACTCCTCCGAGAAGAAGCGTCCGATGTCCGAGGTGCCGACGAAGCTGTGCGGGTCGAGGTAGCCGCGTTCGACGATCGCGGCCCGGAACCGGTGGTCGGCGGCGATCGTCATCGCGGTGAGGTATCCGCCGTACGATCCGCCCTGCACGCCGAGGCGGTCCCCGTCGAGGTCCGAATCGAGCGCGAGCGCATGCTCGAGGACGGCGAGGACGTCGGCCATCGCCGGCTCCGCCATGTTCCCCTGCACTGCCGTGCCCCATGTGCGGGTGCGTCCGCCCGAACCGCGCGGGTTGGCGTACACGACCGCATACCCCGCCGAGGTGAGCACCTGGGTCTCGTCGAACCATCCGTGCGTGTACTGGGCGAAGGGACCGCCGTGGATGTTGAGGACGACTGGGAAGGGTCCCTGACCTGTGGGTTTGGCGAGCCATCCGGTGATCGTCCCGCCCTCGCCATCGACGCGCAGAAGCCGCGGGAGGACGGAGTTCGCCGGTGCCGGGTGCGCGCGCAGCACGCTCGGCCCCGTCTCCCCCGCCGAGGCGGTGGCCCCGGCTGCCTCCGCCGCATCGGCGACGCCGGCGACGGCGAGCCCGGATTCAGCGGAGGACACGGCGGCGACGTCGGAGTCGTACATGTCGTCCTCACCGGCTGCGTGCGCCTCGGCGAGCGTCGAATCGGCATGGGGGTGCTCATCGTCGACGAGGTCGGCGACGGCGTTGGCGTCCATCACCCCGCCCTCGATCGAGCTGTGGCCCGCGATCTCCGTCGCCCCAGCCGTCGGGCTCGGCCCGTCGGCGCCGGAGCCGTCGAGGCCGACCCGGATGAGCACGGCGGGACTCTCCGGGGTCACGGCAGTGGCGACGGCGGTTCCCCCGTCGACGGCGAAGCCGGTGACGACGCTGAGCGCATCGGTGAGGAAGCGGAGGTCGTCGAGGCCGACCGCCTCGGCGGACAGATCGATCCTCGCCAGGCGCGTCGCACCGTCGGTGTCGACGGCGACGACCGCCGACTCCCCGAGGACGATGGGAGGCAGGGAGGCGATCGCCACGGTTTCGGGGTCGGTGAGCCGGCGGGTCGTGCCCGTGCTCAGATCATGGACGAAGAGGCCGGGCATCTGACCGACGAAGTCGAGGGCGTCGCGCGTGAGGTCGGCGCCGACGAGGAGGACGCGATCGTCGTCGATCCAACGGTGCAGACTCACGCTCATCCGCGGCAGCTCGAGTGCCTCCGGTCCTTCGGAGCCGAGCAGCCACACCGTCGAGCGCAGGTCGGGTTCTCCCCGGTCAGGAGTGACGTCGGCGATGACGCTCATCCGTGCGCCGCTCGGCGAGAACTGCGGGTCGTGGACATCGGACTCGGGGGTCTGAAGCATCGTCGACAGCGGCACCTCGGCGCTGCCGGTGATGCCCGCCTTGCCGAGGCCCGGTTCGACGAGGTCGACGAGGAAGGCCCGGGCGGGACGATCCCCCACGTACCCGAGCCCGTTGGCGTGATACGCCGCCGAGGTGATCCGGCGCGGTGCCTCCTCCTCGGCGGGGATGTCGTCGTCGGAGCCATAGCGGCCGGATTCGGCGACTCGGGCGACGTAGAGGGCGCGACTGCCGGCATCGTCGATGTCGAACTCGGTGACGCCGAGGTGGTTGTCCGTGATCCGGTGCGCCGTCGCGAGCGAGGGGCCGGCGAAGAGCTGCGGTCGCTCGGACTTCTCAGCGCTGAGATATCCGGACCAGTGCTCGCCGATGTGCGGGGCCGAGTCACGCCAGCCGTGCGTGATCCGCTGCGAGGACTCCCCACGGAAGGCGAAGAGCTGCGTGAGGTAGGTGTTCGACTCGAGGTCGGGGCGGGTGATCGCGACGATCGTGTCCTCACCGGCGACGACGGGCGTGGCGTATTCGGCGAGCGAATCGAGGTCTTCGGGGTTCATCGGTTCCATTCTCTCGACAGCGCTGCCCGGGCATCGGCGTGCACTTGCGGCAGGGCTTTCGTCTGTGCGACGACGGGCAGGAAGTTCGCGTCTCCGCTCCAGCGCGGGACGACGTGCTGGTGGAGGTGGGCGGCGATCCCGGCACCGGCGACCTCGCCCTGGTTCATGCCGAGGTTGAAGCCGTCGGGCCCGGAGACCGACCGGATGACGCGCATCGCCTTCTGCGTGAAATGGGCGAGCTCGACCGTCTCCTCCTCGGTGAGCTCCGTGTAGTCGGCGACGTGCCGGTAGGGACAGATGAGGAGATGTCCCGGGTTGTACGGATAGAGGTTGAGCACGGCGTAGACGGACTCACCGCGAGCGACGATGAGCCCCTCCTCGTCGGACTTCTTCGGTGCCGCGCAGAACGGGCATTCGTCGACACCCGAGTCCTTCGGCTTGTCCTGGCCGCCGATGTAGACCATCCGGTGCGGTGTCCACAGCCGCTGGAATCCGTCGGGCTCCCCCGGGAAGCCCGAGGCCGACTCGATGTCGGCCAGGTCCATGCCGAGGTCGGGTTCGGTCCGCTTCCCCTCGCCGAGGTGGTCGGACTGACCGTCCTCCGTGGTCATACCTGGGCCTTGGTCTCGATCGCCTCGACGATCCGCTCGATCGCCTCGGCGACGGGCACTCCGTTGTCCTGCTCACCGTCGCGGAAGCGGAAGGAGACCGCACCGGCGTCGCGGTCCTCCCCACCGGCGATGAGGACGAAGGGCACCTTCGACTTCGAGGCGTTGCGGATCTTCTTCGGGAAGCGGTCGTCGCTGTCGTCGACCTCGACGCGCACGCCCGCGGCGCGCAGCTTCACGGCGACCTCATAGAGGTAGTCGTTGAACTCGTCGGCGACGGGGATGGCGGTGACCTGGACGGGTGAGAGCCAGACCGGGAACGCTCCGGCATAGTGTTCGGTGAGGACACCGAGGAAGCGTTCGATCGAGCCGAACTTCGCCGAGTGGATCATCACCGGCTGCTTGCGGCTGCCGTCGGCGGCGACGTATTCGAGTCCGAAGCGCTCTGGCTGGTTGAAGTCGAGCTGGACGGTCGACATCTGCCACGTGCGCCCGATCGCATCCCGGGCCTGGACGGAGATCTTCGGGCCGTAGAACGCGGCTCCGCCGGGATCGGGGACGAGTTCGAGTCCGGACTCGGCAGCGACCTGCTCGAGGGTCGCGGTCGCCTCGGCCCACTGCTCGTCGGAGCCGATGAACTTGTCCTTCTTCTTCCCGTCCTCGTCGCGGGTGGAGAGTTCGAGGTAGAAGTCGTTGAGTCCGAAGTCGCGCAGGAGGCTCAAGACGAAACCGAGGAGATGGCGGATCTCGGCGGCCGCATCCTCGATCGCGACGTAGGAGTGCGAGTCGTCCTGCGTGAGCGCCCGGACGCGGGTGAGACCGTGGACGACGCCGGAGGGTTCGTCGCGGTAGACAGTGCCGAACTCGAAGAGCCGCAGCGGCAGATCCCGGTAGGAACGTCCGCGGGAGCGGTAGATGAGGTTGTGCATCGGGCAGTTCATCGCCTTGAGGCGGTAGGGCGTGCCCGCCTTGACGATCTCTCCCTCCTCGTCACGGACCTCGTCGACGAGCATCGACGGGAACATGTTCTCGCCGTAGTAGGGCAGATGGCCCGAGGTGTAGTAGAGGGTCTCCTTCGAGATGTGCGGAGTCCCGACGTACTCGAAGCCCTCCTCGATGTGGCGGGCGCGGACGTAGTCCTCCATCTCGCGCTTGATGACACCGCCCTTGGGGTGGAAGACGGGCAGACCGGAGCCGAGCTCCTCGGGGAAGGAGAAGAGGTCGAGTTCGGCACCGAGCTTGCGGTGATCACGGCGTTCGGCCTCGGCGAGGCGGTCCTGATAGGCCTTGAGGTCGTCCTTCGAGGCCCACGCGGTGCCGTAGACGCGCTGGAGGCTCGCATTCGCCTGGTCGCCGCGCCAGTAGGCGGCAGAGGAGCGGGTGACGGCGAACCCGTTGCCGATGAGCTTCGTGTTCGGCAGGTGGGGGCCGCGGCAGAGGTCCTGCCACACGACCTCGCCCTTGCGGTCGACGTTCTCGTAGACGGTGAGTTCGCCCGCCCCGACCTCGACGGCTGCGGACTCGTCGTCGCCGGCGCCCTTGTCGCTGATGAGTTCGAGCTTGTACGGCTCGTTCGCCATGCGCTCGCGCGCCTCGTCCTCGGTGACGACGACGCGGTTGAAGGTCTGGCCCGACTTGACGATCTGCGCGGCCTTCTTCTGGATGGCCTTGAGGTCATCGGGGGTGAAGGGCTCGGCGACGTCGAAGTCGAAGTAGTAGCCGTCGGTGATGTAGGGGCCGATGCCGAGCTTGGCATCGGGGAAGAGCTCCTGCACGGCCTGCGCGGTGACGTGCGCGGTCGAGTGGCGGAGGATGTCGAGACCCTCGGGGGAATCGATGAGGATCGGGGCGATGCTGTCGCCCGGGGCGAGTTCGCGGCTGAGGTCGGCCGGCTCCCCATTCAGCCACATCGCCACCACCGCGCGGTCCGTGGAGAAGATCTCCGTCCCGGTCAGACCCTGTCTCCAGGGAATGCTCTCACCCGCGCAGTCGATGCTGTCTGCCACTGAATCTCTCCGATCGTTGTGCTTGTCTCACGTTGCGGCGCCGACACGCTGACGGCTTCTGCGCGCACGCCGCTCTTAGAGTCTAGTACCAAAACGGGTCTGCGAAATCAGTTGGGTGGCAGTCGTATGACTGCCACCCAACTGCCCCTGCGCGACTGCGGTGGGGAACGCTCGGACTCGCTCCGGCCCGGTCGTCAGACCTTCTTGAAGTCGAAGGTCGTGCCCTTGCCGAGGTCGTCGAAGAGCAGGAGCTGGAGCTCCATCTGATCGACCTCATCGGCGGGAACGCCGTATGCGAACTCGTAGGTCTTCTCACCGCCGGCGGGGACGGGTTCGGCGAAGGCAAGGATTCCCTGGTACTTGTTGCCGTCGAAGACGTCCGAGTAGGTCGCGCCCGAGCCGTTGGAGGCCGTGACGCTGGTCAGGGACATGTCGATCTCGGAGCTCGAATTGTTCTTGATCGTCATCGTCACGATGGCGATCTCGCCGTTCGTCGACTCCGCGCCGATCGCGGTGTTGCTCGCCGTGCCGGGCGCGACGCTGACTGCAGCCGTGATGTCGGTGCCGATCTCGACTTCTCCGCCCTCGACCGGTGCGGCCTCCGCCGTCTCCTCGGTCGCCGGCGACTCGGCACCGGGATCGGTCGGGTCGATCGGTGCACCGTAGGAGGTGGGCGCATCCGACATCTCGTCGACGGCCTTGCCGAGCATGCCGATGCCGATGATCGTGGCGATGATGACGATGATCGAGATGAGGATCGAGACGAAGCCGAGGATGAGACCGGTGATGGTCACGCCCTTGTTGCTCGCCAGGCCCTTCTTGATCGCCGAGAGGCCGATGAAGCCGAAGACGACGGCGGCGATGCCGAAGATCAGGCCGATGCCGAAGACGAAGGCGAGGACGACGCCGATGATGCCGCCGATGAGGGCGAGGATGCCCCAGATGTTCTTCGAGGTGCTGCCGCCGGATCCCGAGGAGTAGTTCCCGTAGGAGGCGTTCGGGTTCGCAGGCGTGAACTGGTCTCCCCCGCCGCCGGCTGCAGCGTAGGCCGGCTGCTGGCCGTACTGGTTGGAGTCGTAGCTCTGACCGTAGTTCTGATTCTGGTCGTAGCCCTGGGCGTTCTGGTCATAGCCCTGGCCGTAGTTCTGGTCGTAGCCGCCCTGGGAACCCTGGGCGTTCTGGTCGTAGCTCTGACCGTAGCCCTGACTCTGGCCGTAGCCGCCCTGGGAGCCGCCGTACTGACCGTCCTGACCGTACTGGGACTGAGAGCCGTAGTTCGGAGCCTGGTTGTCCGAGCCGTAGCTCGGCGCCTGGTCACCAGAGCCATAGCTCGGTGCCTGGTTGTCCGAGCCGTATGACTGCGTCGGCTGGTCGGACCCGTACGACGGCGCACGGTCACCCGAATCGTACGAACGGGTCGGCTCGTTCGATCCGTACTGGGGGGCCTGGCTGTTCGAACCGTACTCGCTGCCGTTCTCGTCTCCTGAACGGCTCTGATCGTTCGCGGAATTCTCGCCGGTGTTCTCGTTGTCCGAACGGCGGTTCGGATCGTACGGATTCTGCGGGGTAGACATATGTGCTCCGAGTCCTTGTGTGGGCTGTGCTCTGACTAGCGTACAAGCATAAGAGTAGCCTCAACATGCGCTGTGCGTGGCAGAACTGCCACACATGTCGCCTTTTCCGTCGGCGCGTCGTGAACGGCGACAATGCTGCCGCTCAGCCGTCGACCCGGCCGACGGAGGAGAAGGCGCCGCGTGGCTGCCTTCGGCCCGGGAGGCGGGTGAGAAGACGCCGGCGCCGAGGGGCTTCAGCTGCTGCACTGCTGGGACCGCGGGGGACCGCGAGAGCGCGGACCCCGAGGAGTTGAGCACTGGCGTGAATGCACGAAACCCCAGGTCAGAGCCTGGGGTTCCTAGTGTGCGCGATACTGGGATCGAACCAGTGACCTCTTCCGTGTCAGGGAAGCGCGCT
>ENA-OOKA01000109-OOKA01000109.1-human-skin-metagenome-genome-assembly--contig:-NODE-109-length-27726-cov-7.236168_pt1 | contig 27726 bp, 15 predicted proteins | sample MGYA00248825_ERZ500995 | MGnify/ENA primary metagenome ERZ500995 (study PRJEB25958, sample SAMN03398540) | human skin metagenome | study: EMG produced TPA metagenomics assembly of the Human Skin...
TCATGATTCTTACCGTTCCTCTCGGTACGGCTTACACAGACCATCTGACACGCCCGGCTGGTCACCTCCGTCGAGGACACCCCGGACGGCCCCCTCTACGCCGTTCGCGGCGTGAGCGACTTCGTCAAGGACACGACCGCCTCCTTCTACGCCACTCTCGACACGATCACGCCCCAGAACCCCGAGGACTCGACCGTCGTCGCGGACACCTCCCCGCGCTACCGCCGCGCCCGCCTGTGGATCGAGTCGACGCTCCGCAAGACCCCGGTCCCTATCGACCACGCCGAGCTCACCGTCTCCACGCAGATGCTCGCCGATGATCTCCCGTATCAGCGCGAGGCCGTCGAGATGGCCCTCGACCCCGAGCGGATCCGCCCGCGCCTGCTCATCGCTGACGCAGTGGGGCTCGGCAAGACCCTCGAGATCGGCATGATCCTCTCGGAGCTGATCCGACGCGGCCGCGGCCGGCGGATCCTCATCGTCTGCCCCCGCCACGTCCTCGAGCAGATGCAGCACGAGCTCTGGACCCGCTTCGCGATCCCGTTCGTGCGCCTGGACTCCGAGGGCGTGCAGCAGGTGAAGCAGCAGCTGCCGGCCTCGCGGAACCCGTTCACCTTCTTCGAGAAGGTGATCATCTCGATGGACACCCTCAAGCAGGACCGCTTCGTCCACGACCTGCGCCATCACCGCTGGGACGCGGTGGTGATCGACGAGTCCCACAACGTCACCAACCAGTCCACGCAGAACAATCAGCTCGCCCACGTGCTCGCGCCGAGCACGGACGCGCTGATCCTCGCCTCGGCCACCCCGCACAACGGCTCCAACGACTCCTTCGCCCAGCTGATCAGCCTGCTGGAGCCCACGGCAGTGTCCCCGAAGCGGGAGATCGCCGACGGCGCCACGCAGCGCCTGATGATCCGCCGCCACCGCTACTCGGATTCGGTGAAGGACGAGGTGGGGGAGAACTGGGCCGAGCGCCGCCCGCCGGAGATGCTGCCGGTGGAGGCCTCGCCGGAGGAGCTCGCGGTCGCCCGCGAGATCGCACAGACCTGGACCCACCCGCCCGTCGGCCACGGACCGATGTCCGGCAGGGGCTCGCAGCTGTTCCCGTGGACGCTCGCCAAGGCGTTCCTCTCCTCTCCGATCGCGCTGAAGGAGACGCTCCGCAACCGCGCCCGGGAGCTGCTGGGGAAGGTGGAGGTCGACCACCTCGCCGAGGTCCCGCCCACCAACGCTCACGCCGCTGAGGCCGACGCTCTCCTCCGCCTCACGGAGCTGAACAACGCCTGCATCCCCTCCGACGGTTCACCCCGCTCGGGCAAGTACCGCCGCCTCGTCGAGCTCCTGAAGGACAAGGGCGTCTCCCGCACCTCCCCGGAACGTGTGGTCGTTTTCGCCGAACGCGTCGCGACCCTCTCCTGGCTGCGCGAGCATCTGCTCACCGACCTGAAGCTCAAGGATGACCAGATCGCGGTGCTCCACGGCGGCCTGACCGACGTCGAACAGCAGCGCGTGGTGGAGTCGTTCAAGCAGAGCTCCTCGCCGATTCGCGTGCTTGTCACCGGAGACATCGCCTCGGAGGGCGTGAACCTGCACGCACAGTGCCATGAGCTGATCCACTTCGATGTCCCGTGGTCCCTGATCCGGATCGAGCAGCGCAACGGCCGCATCGACCGCTACGGCCAGCGCACGCCCCCGCAGATCACCGCCCTGCTCCTGGACCTCTCCGAGGTCGAGGGTTTCGACGGCGACATCTACGTGCTGCGCCGCCTCCTGGACCGGGAGAGGGAAGCGCACGAGCAGCTCGGCGATGCCGCCTCGCTGATGCAGAAGTACGACGCCGCCGCAGAGGAGCGCGCCCTGATCGACGTGCTCCGCAGCGCGAAGGACGTCGAGGAGGTGCTGCCCGAGGTCGAGCAGCTCCACCCGATGAACGCCTTTCTCCAGGGCCTCCTCGCCCAGGACTCCGCCCCGCAGCCGCGGCGCCGGGACGGCCACCGCGCCGCGCAGGAGACCTCCTTCGAGACCGGGCTGTTCGCTTCCGACGCCGACTTCCTCGTCTCCGGCCTCACCGAGCTGCACACCCAGCCGGGCCGCCCCGTGGCCCAGGGCGGCGTGGACCTCGTGCTCGATGATCCGACCGGCCTGATCCAGTTCACCCCCGGCGAGGACCTCGGCCGGCGCCTCGACCACCTCCCGCAGACCTACCTCGCGGACCGCCGGGTGAAGGAGACGCTGCGCCTGACCTCCCGCGCCGACGTCGGAAACAGTCGCCTGCGCGCGGCGCTCGACGACGACTCGGGCACCAATTGGCCCGACGTCCACTTCCTCGGCCCGCTCCACCCGGTCCTGGACTGGATGAGCGACCGCGTCCTCGCGGGTGTCCCTAGCGGTGAGGTGTTCGCGATCCATGGCCAGGTGGATCGCCCCTGGATCATCTTCCAGGGCACGCTCACCACCGCTCGCGGCCAGATCGTCTCCTCGACCGTGCTCGGCATCGCCGATGACGACGGCACCCCGCGCGCGCTCCCGCACGTCGCCCCCTCCACGCTGTTCCAGGAGATCGGGCTGGACCCGGACGCGATCGGCACCGCCGTCGCGGATCCTGGCCAGTACCAGGCCCTCCTGCGCGCCGCCGTGCCCGTCGCCCGAGAGTTCATGGAGCAGCAGGTGGCCCCGGGCATCACCGCTGCCGCGACAGCACGGGTCGAGCGCTGGAAAGCCGAGCAGCTGCGCTGGGAGTCCGCCGCCGCCCACGCCCGCGGCACCTCCGCCCTGATGCTCGCCACCCGCGACGCGCTCGAGGTGGAGAAGAAGCTCGTCAGTGACATGCTCCCGGACCGCACCTTCGTGCGTCCGCTGCTCGTCGTCGTCCCCCGCCCCCAGGCCTGAGGAGTTTCCCTGTGGCGATCAGCGATGCCCTGTACGTGGTCGAGGACTGGATCAGCGAGCACTACTTCACCTCCGATGATGCCTCGAAGACCTTCACCGCCCGCACCAAGGGGCTGATGCAGGAGTGGCGCAGCACGGGGGAGGACGATCCGGACTGGCGCAGCCCGCGCGAGCGCTTCACCGCCGCCCGTACCGGCCTGGTGAGCCGCCTGCTCGAGCTGCAGGCCGACGCCGCCGCGCTGCCGGAGACCACCCAACCCCACGAGCGGCGCGAGCTGCTGGGGGAGCGGTCTGTCGCGTTCGCCGACGAGCTCCGCACGATCCTCGGCTACACCGACAGCACCGCCGACGACGCGGCACCGGGGCGCTGGGACGTGACCACCACCGGTCCGATGCGCCGTTTTGCGACCCGCGGCGTGGACGAGGCGCCGCTGGCGATGCTCGACGCGCTCGCGGCCGACGACGTCCAGGACGTCCTCGCCAAACAGGCTGGCCACCTCCCCTTCGACGTGATCCTCGGCGAGGGCACCGAGGACGAGCAACGCCTCACCACGGTCCCGCAGGTGCTCTCCGCGCTCGCGATCAGCCAGGACGCCCCGGAGTTCCTGCTGGTGCTCGCCGGGCGCTTCGCCGTGCTCACCTCCTCGCAGCTGTGGCCGCAGGGCCGGTACCTCGTGGCCGACCTCCAGACCATCGCCGAGCGCAACGACCTGAAGCGCGGCGGCGAGGTGGAGCGGATGCTCGCCGCGCTCAGCGCCGACTCCCTCGCCCCGGATGCGAACTCCCAGATCTGGTGGACGGACACGGTCCAGGAGTCGATCGACAACGCGGTGGGCGTCTCCGAGGATCTCCGCGACGGGGTGCGCGAGAGCATCGAGATCATCGCCAACGAGGTGATCCGGCGCCGCGAGGCACAGGGCCTCGACCCCCTCCCGCAGGATCAGGCGCAGCCACTCGCCCTGCAGTCCCTGCGCTACCTCTACAGGATCCTGTTCCTGCTGTACGCGGAGGCGAGCCCGGAACTGGGCGTGCTGCCCGTCGGCGCCCCGGAGTACAAAGCCGGCTACTCCGTGGACCGTCTGCGCGACCTCACCCAGCGCGAGGTCCCACTCGATGCCGCCCACGGCACCTACCTGTACAGCTCCCTGCAGATCCTCTTCGACCTCATCAACAAGGGCCACCGCCCCACGGACGCACAGACCGACGGGCCGGCAGAGCACGGCAGCGGCGCCCTCGTCTTCGAGAACCTCGACGCGGACCTGTTCCGCAAGGACCGCACCGCGCTGATCGACGAGGTGAAGCTCGGCAACCAGGCCCTCCAGGCCGTGATCGAGAACCTCCTGCTCTCCCGCGTGAAGAAGGGCAAGAACCGCGGCTTCATCAGCTACGTCGCCCTCGGCATCAACCAGCTCGGCGCCGTCTACGAGTCCCTCATGAGCTACACCGGCTCCTTCGCAGACCAGGACCTCGTCGAGGTCGCCAAGGGCGGCGACCCGAAGGACGGCTCCTGGGTGGTGCCGGAGGACGTCATCGACGACTCCATGACCCAGCACCTCGTGATGGTCGAGGACGAGACCGGCCGCAAGGTGCCCCGCACCTACCGCCACGGCGAGTTCGTGTTCCGCCTCTCGGGCCGTGCCCGCCAGCAGTCCGCGAGCTACTACTCCCCGGAGGTCATCACCTCCTTCACCGTCTCCCAGGGCCTCGCCGAGCTGCTCGACCCCGTCATCACGGACGAGACCGATCTGCCGGACGGCGTGGTCGTGTTCGACGACGAGAACTTCGACCACGAGCCGATCCGCCGCCGGCGCACTACCGCCGCCGAGATCCTGAACATGTCGATCTGCGAGCCGGCGCTCGGCTCCGGCGCGTTCGCGATCGAGGCGGTGCGTCAGCTCGCCGCCGAGTACCTCACCCGCCGCCAGGACGAGCTCGATCAGCGCATCGACCCCGAGCAGTACGCGGAGGAGCTGCAGCGGGTGAAGGCCTTCATCGCCCTGCACAACGTGTACGGGGTGGACCTGAACTCCACTGCGGTGGAGCTTGCCGAGGTGTCCCTGTGGTTGGACACCATGGCGCCGGGACTGAAGGCCCCCTGGTTCGGGCTGCGCTTGCGCGCCGGTAATTCCCTCATCGGTGCCCGCCACGCCGTCTACTCCGCGGGCACGCTCAAGGACGCGAGGCTCAAGGCCGTCATCGAGACCGCGCCGGAAAACCTCCCGCTCACCACCGTCCACAACGAACCAGGGGCCGACGGCACCCGCGCCGGCGTTGACGGCAAGATCTTCCACTTCCTCCTCCCGGGGGAGGGGTGGCTCGCTGCAGCGTCCGATGCGGAGATCAAGAAGCTCGCGCCCGACGCGGCGAAGGAGCTCCGTGACCACGCGAAGGGCTGGACGAGCAAGCTCGCGAAGCCCCAGCTGGAGCAGCTCAAGCAGCTCTCCCAGCGCGTGGAGGAACTATGGGGCCTGGCGCTGCGCCGCATCCGCGCCGCGGAGGTAGCCTCCCGCCGCGCGATCCCTGTGTGGGGCGCGGAGACCACCGAGGGCGGCGAGGTCACCCGCGAGCAGATCGAGCAGACCCTCGCGGACGCGAACTCCGCCTACCAGCGCCTGCGCCTGGTGATGGATGCCTGGTGCGCGCTGTGGTTCTGGCCCGTCCTTCCCGACGACGACGTCGCCCCGCCGACGTTCCAGCAGTGGCTCGAGACCGTGCAGAAAATCCTCGGCACGTCGCTGGAGGTCGTGAAGCACAAGGACAAGCGCAGGGACCCCGGAGCTGACCAGCGTGCCTTCGGCAGCGCGAGGGACTGGGACGAGCTCGACATGGTCGAGATGATGTTCGGCGTGGGCGGCGCCGCGAACGTCGACCAACTCGTGAAGGACACGAAGTGGCTCAAGCGCTGCACCGAGATCGCCAAAGAACAGCGGTTCTTCCACTGGGAGCTCGACTTCGCCGCCGCGTTCGACCGCGGCGGCTTCGACCTGCAGGTCGGGAACCCGCCGTGGGTGCGGCCCCGCCCGGATGTCGCCGCGCTGCTCGCCGAGTACGACCCGTGGTGGATGCTGACGAACAAGCCATCGAACGCGGCCAAGAAGCAACGGCGCGAGCTGACCCTCGCCCGCGACGGCGCGACGGAGACTGTGCTGCTCGGTTCGCGTGACGTCGAGTCGCTCGCGGCATTCGTTGGCTCCGGATCGATGTATCCCGAGATGGCGGGGACGCAGCCGGACCTCTACCGAAACTTCATGGCGCGCACCTGGTCGCACGCTGCGCAGACGGGCATCGTGACCCTCGTCCATCCACCCACGCATCTGACGGATGCTCGCGGCTACGCGTTGCGCCTCGCGACGTACGGGCGACTGCGACGGCATTGGAGGTTCATTAATGAGAAGATGCTTTTCAAGGAGATTATCGATAAAATTGTCTATTCGGTGAATGTGTACGGAGCGTCGCGGTCGGTGGACTTCTTGAGCGCGGTGTCGATGTATCATCCGTCCGTAGTAGAAGGTTCACTCCGTCATGACGGCACTGGGGCACAGCCTGGTTTCAAGAACGCTCAGGGGAACTGGGACCTCAGCCCGCATCGTGCGCGCGTGCAGCGGAACCGGCGCGAGCAGCTCGAGCTGTGGCACGCCCTCATGGAGTCCGGTGACGCCGAGGTGGCCGTGGAGTCGAGCCGCATGCTCTCCAGCGTCAACCATGCCGCGGCAGCGGTGCTCGAGATCCTGTCGAGAGCCACCAAGGTGGGCTCGCTCGACCCGCAGTTCAGCCGGGGCTGGGATGAGAGTATCGATCGTGCCAAGGGCCGCTTTGAGTCCCGCTGGGGAGCGCCGGACTCGTGGAAGGACGTGATCCTGCAGGGCCCGTACTTCCACGTGGGGAACCCCTTCGCCACGGAGCGCAACGAGTCGATGGGTGGTAATCAGGACTACTCCTCCCACGACCTCGAGGTGCTGCCCGCGTCGGCGATACCGGCCACCGAGTACAAGCCGCTCTACGAGACGTACAGGGCAAAGAGTGGCGAGCAGGTGGAGAGCACCGTCAGCTATGACACTGCCTACGGCTGGTGGCAGGCCGGCACGGGGACAGAGGGCGACCCCGTCCGCGAAGTGCGCGTGCGCGACCACTTCCGGGTGATGTGGCGCGCTATGGCAGCCAGCACTGGAGAGAGGACTCTGATTCCCGCGGTGTTCCCGCCTGGAACTGCATCCGTCAATTCCGTGTTCTCGTTCGGGTTCCCCGAGTCAGAGGTCTCGACGCTCGCTCGAGTAGCTGCGTCGATGGGATCCTTGCTCGCCGACTTCCTTGTTCGGGCCTCGGTCGGCTCCGGGATCTACGCACCTGCGGTTGAGCGATTGGCCTTGATTCCCGCTGATCACGTACTCACAGATGCGGCGGTGTTCAGGGCCCTCCGCCTCAACGCCCTCACCACCGCCTACGCCGATCTGTGGCGTGACGCTTACGATCCGTCCTTCACCTCGGACTCCTGGACCGGCGGTCTCGACCGCCCGAATCGTCCGGCCCTCGGGGGCGTCGGTCCGGAGTGGTCGATGGCCTCGCCGCTGCGGATCGATGAGGACCGGCGCCAGGCACTCGTGGAGATCGACGCGATCATGGCGATCGTCACCGGCATCTCCATCGACGACCTGGTGACGATCTACCGCACCCAGTTCGGGGTGCTCAACGACTACGACCGCGGCGAGGGGAAGAAGGCGTACATCTTCGACGCGAACGGTCGCCAGATCCCCAGCTCCGTCCGCACCGCGTGGAACAAGGCGGGCCGTCCTGAGACGGGCCTGCCGGTCGAGGAGCGCACCGCCGTGCATCCCAGCGCCACCGGCACAGGTCGCACCATCGTCTACGAGCTGCCGTTCCGGATCCTCGACCGGGAGGCGGACATGCGCCAGGCCTACGCCGAGTTCACGCGGCGTATGGAGGAGAGCGGATCATGACGGAGCTGCTGCCCACCCGGCAGGCCGCGGATCTGCGCCGTGCGGTCATCGACTACGTGACCACCGCGATCTCGCTGGCGGACCCGTCGGTCGCGAGCGCGCTGGACGCGTTCCTCACCGATGAGCGCTCCGGGATCTTCCTGGGCCCCTACCTTCGCACCCGTCTGCCCTTCGCGGGCGGCAGCGACGCCGCTGTTGCGCGCGAACTGGTGCCGAGCCTGCCGGAGTGGTTCGAGCCCTATGCCCATCAAGCCGCCGCCTTCTCCCGCCTCACCACCAGCGCGCAGGCACCAGGGGAACAGGACGAGGCAGGGTTCCGTCTCCCGCAGCCCACGATCGTCACCACCGGCACCGGCTCCGGCAAGACCGAGTCCTTCCTCTACCCCGTGCTCGACCATGCCGCTCGCGCGAAGAAGGCCGGGATCGGCGGGATCAAAGCGCTGATCCTCTACCCGATGAACGCGCTCGCCAATGACCAGGCCGGGCGTCTCGCAAAACTCCTCACGGAGAACCCCGCCTACCAGGGCCTCACCGCCGCGCTCTACACCGGGGAGGCATCCCACGAGCCCTCCACCGTCGTCACCGCCGACACCCTCATCACCGACCGCGAGATGATCCGCGGCTCCGCCCCGGACGTGCTGCTGACGAACTACAAGATGCTCGACCAGCTGCTGCTGCGCCGCGCCGACCGCCCCCTATGGGAGGCGTCGGCCGCCTCGCTGCGCTACCTGGTGCTCGACGAGTTCCACACCTACGACGGCGCGCAGGGCACTGACGTGGGCATGCTGCTGCGACGCCTGCGACTGGTCCTGGACCAGATCGCGCCCGGCCGCGTCCATCTCACCCCCGTCGCCACTTCTGCCACCCTCGGGGACGGGGCGGACGCCGCGACCGCCATGCTCGACTTCGCCCGCACCGTCTTCGGCACCGACATCGGCGAGGACGCCGTGATCACCGAGACCCGCGTGGACCTCGAGGAGTTCGTGAGCCCCTCCCGCGAGATCACCGCCGACCACACCGGTGATCAGGCGGGGGAGGGGCCTTCGCTCAGCCCCGCGCAGTTCCCCGCCGCTGGCTCGATGGCCACCGCCGTCGGCCCCCATCTCGAACCCGGCACCCCGCTCGACGCCGAGGCCCTCACCGCGGACGTCCTCGACGTGCTCTGGACCGCCGACGGCGGGGAGCGCGCGAGCACCGTCGCCGCGCAGCGTGGCCTCACCCCGCGCGACCTCCTCCTCGCCCACCCCCTCATCGGCCAGATCCTCCGTGAGACCTCCCGCGCCACCGAGCTGCGCGAGCTCGCCGCCACCGTGCTGCCGTGGGTGACCCAGCCGCGTATCGCCGAGGACTTCACCACCGCCCTGCTCGCCGTGCTCTCCCACGAGCGCGCCCGCGAAGGAGCACCCCGCAACTCCTTCCCGAACCTCGAAGCGCACCTGTGGCTGCGCGAGATCACCCGCGTGGACCGCTCCGTGACCACAGCCCCCGCCTTCCGCTGGTCCGACGCGCTGGAGGAGGACGAGGACCTCGCCCTGCCCGCCATCTACTGCCGCCACTGCGGCCGCTCCGGCTGGGGCGCCACCACCCGCGCCGTCGGCGACGACCTCGACCTGCGCCCCGACACCATCCGCAAGGACGCCGCCGAACGCACCGGCCGCTTCCGCGCCCTCCTCCTCGATGTCACCACCACCGACGAGGACCCCGAGGTCTCGACCGAGGAGACCTCCCGCCGCCGCTACCTCAACCTCTCCTCCGCCACCCTCGACCGACACGGACCCCTCGAGGACGACCCCGACGCCTCCGTGCTCCGCGTGCTCGTGCACGCCGGGCTCGACGCGGACAAGCACGCCAACGACCAGACCTGCCCCGCCTGCGGCGAGAAGGACGGCATCCGCTTCCTCGGCACACGGCTCGCGACGCTGCTCTCCGTCTCGCTCACCAGCCTGTTCGGCACGCCAGGCCTGGACCTGCAGGAGAAGAAGGCGCTCGTCTTCACCGACTCCGTGCAGGACGCCGCCCATCGTGCCGGCTTCGTCGAGGCCCGCTCGTACAGCCTCACCATGCGCTCGGTGATCCATGAGGCACTGACCACCGAGCCCGCCCCGATCAGCACCATCGTCGAGCGGATGCTCGCGAAGGCCACCACCGATGAGCAGCGCTACCGGCTGCTGCACCCCACCATCACCGACTCCGACAAGCTCACCGCCTACTGGCACCAGGACTCGGACCGTCGTCGTGGCGTCCGCGCCCGCGACCGGGAACGCGCCACCGCACGCGTCATCAAACGCCTCACCTTCGACGTAGGCCTCGAGCTGGGCCTCACCGGCCAGGTGGGCCGCACCCTCCTGCTCACCGGCTCGGCCCTCGCCCAGGTGCGGGCCAGCGACGACGAGCTCGATCGGGCCGCCGAACGCGCCCTCGGAACCAGCACCCTTCAGCTCGACGGGGACGATGCGGCCGTGCGCCGCCGCTGGGTGCGCGGCATCCTCGAACGCCTCCGCACCCACGGCGCGATCGCCCACGAATGGCTGACGCCGTTCCGCCGCGAAGGCGGACCCGTCTACAAGCTCTGGGGCGGACGCCCCGAACCCGAGCTCATGCCCGCCTTCCCCACCGGCCGCGCCCTCCCGCAGCTGCCCAGCATCGGCCGACAGGGAGCCAAGAGCGAGCTCGAGGACGCGACCGCACGCTCCGGCTGGTACGCCGACTGGACCGCCCGTGCGCTCGCCCACGACCGCGGCACCGCCTCCACCTTCCTGCGCCCCCTCCTCGACGCGCTCACCGAGCTCGGCCTGCTCGATGTCGTCGAGACCACCAGCGGCCTGCGCAGCTTCGCGCTGGTCCCGGACCGCATCGAAGCCTGCCTCCCCGCCGGCACCGCCGAGGATGCGACCCCGATGCTCATCTGCGACGAATGCCGCGAGACCGTCACCGGCACCGACGCCGTCCTCACCCCATTGCAGGACGGGCCGTGCCTGCGCCACCGCTGCCCCGGCACCCTCCGCCCCAACAGCTTGAGCGCCACCTACTACCGCAGCCTCTACCAGGGCGACATGCGCCGCGTCGTCGCCCGCGAACACACCTCCCTGCTGACCACCGAGGACCGCCTCGCCTACGAGACGAGCTTCAAGAACAGCGCCCAGACGCCCGGCACCCCGAACGTCCTCGTCGCCACCCCCACTCTCGAGATGGGCATCGACATCGGCGACCTCTCCACCGTGCTGCTCGCCTCCGTCCCGAAGACCGTCGCTAGCTACCTCCAGCGCGTGGGCCGCGCCGGGCGCCAGACCGGCAACGCCCTGGACGTCACCTTCGTCGCCGGCCGCGGCCGCGCCGCCGGGCTCTACTACGACCCCCTCGACCTCCTCAACGGCACCGTCCGCGCCCCCGGCGCCTATCTCTCCGCCCAGGAGATCCTGCGCCGCCAGCTGCTCGCCTCCGTCCTCGACACCCTCGCCGGCGACGACCGCGTCCCCCCGCCGGTGCGCACCACCTCGGTGCTCGCCTCCGCCGCGCCCGGCACTTTCCTCGGCCACGTCCTCGAGGAGCTCCAACGCAACGGCGAACGACACCTCGAGCGGTTCCTCGACCGCTTCACCACCGGCACCCACTCCTGGGACGGCCTCACCGAGGACGCCCGCACCGAGCTGCGTACCTGGGCTCTGCCGACAGGCGACGGCCCCAGCGGTCTCGAGACCGCGCTGCGCAGCGCCGTCGAGCAGTGGAACCTCAGCCGGGAGGAGCTGCGGCGCCGTCGGGCCAGGATCCAGGACAACATCGAGCAGCTCGAGAATCAGCCGCTCACCGACGAGCGTGCCGAGGCGATGGCCGCTCTCCGCGCCGAGGACCTCCTGATATCCGCTGAGCAGGAGGAGATCGGCGCCGAACCCGGCATGACCGCCGACGAGCAGGACAAGGAGCACCGCCGGCTGCGCGGCAGGGCCGGACAGCTCAGCGCCGAGGTCTCCGCCCTCGACAGCGCCCACTGGATCGGCGTGCTCGAACGCTACGGACTGCTGCCCAACTTCACCCTGGTCGATGACGCGGTCCAGCTCGAGGCCACCGTCATCTGGAAGGACGAGGACGAGACCTGGAAGCACGAGCCCGTCAGCTACTCCCGCTCCGGCGCCGCGGCGCTGACCGAGCTGGCCCCCGGCGCGCACTTCTACGCTCACGGACGTGAGCTCGTCGTCGACGCGGTCGACATCGGGATCGACGGCGCTGCGCTGCGCCCCACCGCGTTCTGCCCCCGCTGCGGCCTCGCGCACCAGTTCGAGAAGGACCAGCCGCCCCAGGCCTGCCCCAGCTGCCAGAGCGCCGAGATCGCCGACGCCGGTCAGCACCGTGACGTCATCGACCTCAAGCGCGTCTACTCCACCATGAGCCGCAGCCGTACCCGTATCGGCGACTCCAAGGATGACCGTGAGAAGGTGCAGTTCGAGCAGGCGCTGTCGGTCTCGTATCACGAGGCCCGCACCGTCCAGCGCTGGAACGTCGTCGGCACCGGATTCGGGATGCGCCTGGATCGCGGCACCACCCTCACCCGGCTGAACCTCGGCAAGCCCCAGTCCGGCACCGAGACGATCCGCATCTCCGGGGAGGAGCGCACGGCCCCCGGTTTCCTGCTCTGCGCGCGCTGCGGACACCACGACTCCGACACCGGCGGGAACAAGCCGCAGGACCACCAGGCCTGGTGCGACCTGCGCTACGCCCGCGACGGCGACAACCGCCACGCCCTCCTCTCCCGCACCCTGCAGACCGAGACCGTGCTGATCACCCTCCCGCCGGAGATCCTCGACGATGCGGCCGGCGACCTGCTGGTCAACCTCGTCGCCGCCCTTCAGCTCGGCATCGAGACCTGCTTCGGCGGCAGCATCGGCAACCTCGAGGTGGACGTCATCGCCCACCCGAACCAGGCCGGGCACCAGGCCGTGCTGCTCTCCGACACCATCGTCGGCGGCACCGGATACCTGTTCGAGCTCGCGTCGGCGCCGTCGGCCTGGGACGTGCTGATCGCCGGACTCCGCGCTCTGGAGGCCTGCCCCTGCCAGGACGAGGGTCTCGCCGCCTGCCACCGCTGCCTGCTGCCGTACGTGCGCCCCATCGCCTATGAGCAGATGCGCCGCACCACCGCGATCGAGGCGCTGCACATCCTGCTCGGAAGCGAGGACCCACAGCCCGGAGCGATGCAGTGGACCGTCGAGGAGCGCGACGTGGAGCTGACCGCCGTCACCGAGTCCCCCCTCGAACGACGCTTCCGCAACGCCTTCATCCAGGCGATGCAGAGCATCGACGGCGCCGACGTCACCACCCGCGGCACCGACATCAGCGTGCGGCACGGCGGGCAGACGTTCACCCTTGCCTCACAGGTCGACATCGCCGGTGCCCGCCCCGACTTCGTCCTCACCTGGCCGGGCAGCGACGTCCAAGGCATCGCGATCTTCACCGACGGCCGCGCTTTCCACGCCACCGCGGCGAATAACAACGTGGCCGACGACGCGGTCAAGCGCATGTGGGTGCGCCGCGCCGGATACATGGTCCTCTCGATCACCAATGCCGACCTCGACGAGGACGCTGCCCGCGAGGTCGCCCCGGAGGGCGCGCGATCCAACGGTGAGCTGCCGCCCTTCGTCGACGAGGGCATGGTCCGGCAGTGGGCCGACGGCGGTGTCCAGTACCGCGAGCTCGAACCGATGCTGCGCGCAACCCCGCTAGAAATCCTGGTCCGGGTCGTCCGACGGGCGAAGACCGACCGCCTGCGGCGACTCGGCGAGGAGCTGCCGTACCTGCTCGTCCCGACGACGGACCGCTCCGCGCTCACCACCCCCGGTGAGGACTCGGCCGAGCGCCTCGGCGCGAACCTCCTCGACGGGAGGAAGGCCGACCCGTTCACCGACCCGATGCGCCTGGCCGTCGTACGCGGCCGCGACGAGCTCGCCGTCGTCGGACTGCTTGGCCCGCCGCGGCGTAGCCTCACCCTCGTCCTCGACGACCGCGACGAGGCGCTGCGCCGCGAGAGCTCCGCGGACTCGTGGCGGGCCTGGCTGCACCTGGCGAACCTCGCCCAGGGCGAACCGCACGGCAGCTCCCTGCGACTGACCACCAAGAGCCTCGTCGAGGCCGGCGTCGACGTCTCTGCCGACAATGCTCGGGCACCTCGCGTCCCATTGGCCGACGAGCCGGCGGCGCTCGTGCCCTCCGCAGCCCCGTCGTCGCCGACCGACCCCGCCCACGACGCCTGGCCGCAGGACCAGCCGGTCGCGCCGGAGCCTCCCACGCTTCCCGCCGACTACGCCGTCGTCCCCGAGCGCGGGGCCGGAGCGGAGGCGCCGCTGTCCCCGGCCTGGCAGGAGGCGTTGGACGAGGCGTACGACGAGACCGAGAAGCAGCTCATCGGCGTCCTCGCACGGCACGACATCGAACCACCCGTGATCGGTGACGAGTACGGCCCCGGAATCCCGCTGGAGATCGCCTGGCCAGACCGGAAGGTCGGCGTCACCACCGCGGAGCTCGAGGCCCGTGAGCGTGCCGCCCTCGAGCAGGACGGGTGGGAGATTGTCAGTCCCGACCCGGAGACTGTTCTCGCGGCACTGGAGCTGACCCCCGGAGGAGACTCATGAGCGACGGCATCATCGCCATCTCGGACACCTTCCTGCCCACCCTGCAGAAGGTTCCCCGGGAGGTGGCCGGCCAGGTCACCTCCACCCTCGACACGCTGCGCACCACGCCCGAGTCCCCGGGACTGCACGTCGAGCCGCTCCAGAACGTGAAGGACGACCGGATCCGGTCCGTCCGGGTGAACCGCAAGTACCGGGTGCTGGTGTTCCGCCTGAACTCGTCGGGGCAGAACGTCTGGCTGGCCGAGGGCGTATACAACCACGACGCCGCCTACGCCAAAGCCCCCACCCTCTACCTGCGCATGAACCCGATCTCCGGCACCACCGAGATCCGCTCCGACGACGACGCCGTCCAGACCGGTGGTGGATACAGCGAGGAGGAGGTCCGCTCCCGCGCCGCCGCGCTCGCCGCGGAGATGGCGGCTAAGCGACTCGCCGAGCAGCAGGCCGCGGAGGCCGAGAAGGCGGCGGATGCCGAGCAGACGTCGGAGGCAGACGGCGAGACCAACGCCGGGGTGGCGGCTACGGCAGGGGAGGAGCAGGCCGGGCCCGCTCAGCCGTCGACCGGCCCTGCCGCGCAGACCGAGCTCGCGCTCGATGTCGAGGAGCCTCGTCCTCCGGAGCCCGGGGCGCCGGCGGGCCCGGTGCTCTCGGCGACCGCGCAGCAGCTCATCGACGACCTCGGTCTCGACCCCCACCTCGCAGAACAGGCCGCGGGCGCCGACGACACCACCCTCTACGCGCTCGCAGAGAAGACAAAGAACTGGCAGGGCACCGCCCTTCTTGACCTCGCCACCGGCACCAGCCTCGAGGACGTGCGCGCGGCGTACTTCACCGGCGTCACCGGCGGCAGCGCAGTGGGCACCCCCTCGGTCACCGAGGACGTCCTCCAGTCGCTCAGCGCCGAGAAGTCCCAGGCCAACTACCGCCTCATCGAGGACGACACGGCGCTCGCCGAGGTGCTCGCCTCCGGCAGCTTCGAGAAGTGGCGGATCTTCCTGCACCCCGAGCAGAAGACCTACGTCGAGGTGAACACCCGGGGGCCCTACCGCGTCACCGGCGGCGCGGGCACCGGCAAGACCGTGGTCCTGGTCCATCGCGCCGTGCGCCTAGCACGCAAGGCTACGGAGAACGGGGGCAGCGCCCGGATTGTCCTGACCACCTACACGCGCACCCTTGCCGACGCGCTCGCGCAGCAGGTTCGCGCCCTCGCGCCCGGCATCCCGCGCCCGGATGTGCTCGGCGCGCCCGGCATCCACGTCACCGGCGTGGACCGCATCGCGTATGGCGCCGTGACCTCCGCCCAGGACCTCACCCCGATGGCCGACGTGCTCGGCTGGACCACGAGGATCCCGAAGTTCTCCCGCCACGCCCGCGAATGGGACTCGGCGCTGCAAGCCGCAACTGCCGCCGGCGCGCTCCGGGACCGCTCGCAGCCGCATGTCACCGCTGCCTTCCTCATCGACGAATACCGCGAGGTCGTGCTGCCCCATCGGATCCTGACGGAGGCCGACTACCTGCGGGTCTCTCGCACCGGCCGTGGGACCCGTCTCGGCCGTGCCCAGCGACGCGAGGTGTGGTCCGTCATCGCCGCCTACCGCGAGGGCGGACAGCGCGACTCAGCCTTGGACTGGGACGAGACCTCCGCCGTCGCCGCTGCGGTCCTCGACGCCCGCGCCGCAGCGACGGGGGAGCGGCTCGCCGACCACGTGCTGGTGGACGAGGGCCAGGACCTGCGCCCCACGCAATGGCAGATGCTGCGCGCACTGGTCGCTGAGGCCGAGGACGACATGTTCATCGCCGAGGACTCCCACCAGCGCATCTACTCCAAGCCCGTGAAGCTGGGCCGGTACGGCATCGCGATCCGAGGCCGCTCACGGCGGCTCAAGCTCAACTACCGCACCACCGCGCAGAACCTCGCCTTCGCCGTCTCGATCTTGCGCGGCGGCGACTTCGACATCGCCGCGATGGAGGACGACGACCTCCCGAGCAGCGAGGTCACCCACGGCCCCGAGCGCGGCCCCTTCCGCTCCGCCCGCACGGGGCCGGACGTGACGTTCCTGCCCGCGAGGGATCTGGCTGACGAGATCGAACAGGTCGCCGCGCTGCTGAACCGCTGGGTCGACGAGATCGTCGAGGACGGCGGCGATCCCTCGACGATCGGGGTGCTCACCCGGTTCAACAAGACCCGCGACACCCTGGTGCGCGCCCTCGACGACCGCGGACTGCGCGTCGTGTCCGTCGACCGCAACACCAGCTACCGCGGCGGGGCACCGCTGGTGATGACCTTTCACCGCGCCAAGGGCATGGAGTTCACCCACGTCGTGCTGTTCGGCGTGGACGACTCCTCGAGCATCGACGTGGCACGAAGCGCCTACGACGAGCAGACCCGTGAGGCGGCCGAACTGCAGGAGCGGTCGCTGCTGTACGTGGGCGCGACGCGGGCGCGGGATCAGCTGGCTGTCACTTGGGCAGGGGGACTAAATCGCTTTGTTATGAGATCATAAATAGGCGGATTGCTACCCCTGCGATCTTCGACGGCCGGACCAGCGATAGCTAAGTGTCGGATGTAAATGCACACTCCAATCCCAGTCAAGAAGAGAGGTTTCAATGCTTGTCGATTTTATCTTGGACGACAATTATCGGGGGCTGCCTCGAGATATTTTCAGTCCCACAAGTGCAAAATTGGGGCGACAGACCTTCATCTACGGACGCAATGGCTCTGGGAAGACGACGGCATCTGAGGTGCTACGCGAGTATGGAGTGAACGGGAATGACTCTTTAGGCATCACATTCAAGGTTGTCGAGGCGGGAACGATTGTAGTAAAGAAATGGCCACCGAACGAATGCCCGTTCCAGTTCCATGTGTTTAATAGGTTTTATGTGGAGGAGAATTTATCACCCTTCATTAAGGGAGAGTCGGACGCGAGGGGGCTCGTATATATAGGCTCCGCTTCTGTTGATGCTAGCGAGAAAATAGATGGCATTTCTGACACCCTGGCAAGACTTGAAAGAGCGAAGGGGCGACTTAAAGGGCTAGAGATTCGCGCAAAGAAAGATCAAGAAGTTGTTCTCCGAGGCGCTCAAGCCGACATTATCGGAGCGCTTGCGAACTCCAACCCTGGAAGATACACCACTCAAGGCTTCAATATCGGTCAGGTGAGAAAGGTATTGCAGAGTTCTCCTGCGAGCCTCTCCAGCGCGGAGTACGCGCGCCATCTTTCTGCAGCTAAGTCGAGCAGCTCGAACACAATTCCTTTACTGGCTTCTCCGGTGTTCGATGAAAAGTATTCGCCAGAAGTGACGAATCGAGATGTTCTCGCGCCAGTTCCGAAGCAGGTGGCAGTTCGGGAGCTGCAATCGAATAGCGCGCTTGAGAAATGGGTAGAGGACGGGATCGCGCTTCACTCGGCAGGTGAAGAGTGTAAATTCTGTACCGCAGGGACCTACACGGATGCTCGGGATGAGAAATTGCACAAGCATTTCTCGGATGACTTCAACCTGCTGCGCGCAAGCGCGAGAGATGGCGCGAGAGGAGTTCAAAATTACATTGAAGCTCTCGAGGCCCTCAAGGACACGATCAGCAGTCTCCTGGAAGTGGAACTCCTTGATCGGGAAGAGGGGTGGACGCAGCACCTTGAGGCTGCACTCAAGGAAACCGTGAGTGCCATTAGTGCAGCCGAGGTCGGACAGAGATTGCTTGAGCGAAAGCACGAGTCCCCATCCGACGTGCTGCGCTGGGATCGGAAGGCAGGCGACATTCGGGTAGACGTCTCTGAGGTCAACAAGTCTATTGATGCCCACAACCGTGCGGTTAGCAATGTCAGCACTATCAAGGCTCAAGGCGAGGCAGCAATCGAGTCGCACTATGTTGCGAGTGTTGAAGGGGTGCACGCCAAGCTCGGCCGGAAGATTGCGCGGATTGGCGGCTTTCTCGAGGCTATTGATGAACATAGTGGAAATCTCGAGTTGCGACGTAAAGAACTTCGAGCGGAGATGGAGAACACTGAGGAGCTTGCGCGTCAAATAGATTCTGACGTTCGCTACGTGTTCGGTCACCACAAACTTCAAGTTGTTACTGCCGACGACGGCAAGGGCTATCGCATACTCCGAAACGGAGAGCCGGCAATCAATCTGAGCGAGGGGGAGGGGAACGCTATCGCATATGCCTATTTTGTAAACTCATTACGCGCGGACGGTGTGGATCTGAATAATTCCATCGTGGTGGTCGATGACCCAGTTACAAGCTTGGACAAGGATGCCCTCTTTGCCGGATACTCATTGACTATGGATCGCCTCCGTCCTGCAAGGCAGGTGATCGTAATGACGCACGATTTTGATTACTTTCGACTCTTGCTGCATGCGGAAATGCCGGATCGGATTGTTGAAATTGATAGCGCCTCAGAGAAAGCGGCCGATAAGGATAAGATTTTTCCCCGCCAGTCGATTCTCGAGCTCGTCCACGGTACTTCAAGGGCCGAGCCTAGGCTCCGTCGGATCGAAACTAATCAAGGGAAAGCGCTTAGTGAGTATCACTACCTCTTTAATTTGATTTCAAGCGCCATCCTGGAGGCGGACGAGTCGGAAGATTTGAGACTGTACGGGAACGCTGGGCGACGGCTTCTCGAGGGGTTCATTGCCTTCCGGGCGCCACAGAAAACTGACTTTCAGGCGCGAGTGGACTATGTTTCAGAAAGTTGTGCGCAGTCGATCTCCGCGGAGCTGTGCGGGCGAATAGTTAAGTTTCTCCACGCGGGATCCCACAGAACTGATCCGTCTCCAGATTCGTCGCTAGATGTCGCGTCGATTATTGAGGACCTATCGGCAACAATGGAGTTTATGGCGATGGCCGACCCCGTGCATTTTGGCGGAATGTGCAAGGCGGTCAATGTCGACGAAGATCAATTGATGAGCATTGTTGCCCTCGGGGGGAAGTGATCGACGTTCAAGTCATTGCTGTGATGGGCATATTGATTTGTGTGCATGTGCGCGGTAGGAGGGCCGATCTGACTCGGCCGGTGCAGCAAAGGTACTTATTCGGCCCTGACCTGGTTCGTCGAGCGGGCCGACGCCGAGGGTGGCATCCCGCTGACCGGTGCCGGCTACCTACGCCCTCCCGATGTCGAGGCAGCGAGCGCGGTCCTGCCCCAGATGACGGACTGGATCGGCATGAACAACGGCGAGGTCCACGCCGTTCCGCTGCAGATGTTCCGCACCTCCCTGCAGCGCGCCGGGATCCTGCGGAAGCACAAGGGCGCCCTCCTGCTCACCCGACGCGCCAGGGCGTACTACCGGGCCGGCAATGTGCGAGAGCTCTTCCTGGACTCCCTCGTCCCGAGCAGGTACGAGACCGAGGAGCTCGCCCAGGTGGTGCTCCTGACCTACGTCGCGACGACGAAACCGGGACTGCCGCGGCCGATGGTCGAGATCGCGCGCGTCCTCACCGCGATCATCGGACCGAGCGAGTCCGGTCCCGTCACCACCGGGGCGATACTCGACCTGCCTGCCTGGCATCTGCTCGCCAACACCGGCACCGTGACGTCGCGGCTCAGCGAGCGGGGCTTCTGCTTCTCCCCGGAGGCGACTTCCCTTGCCCGGGAGGCGCTGACCCGCTGAGCCGCGGTGTCGGGTTCGGGGGGCTGGCGAAGCAGATCGTGTGGATGCAGGTCAGCGGCCAGGACGCGGTCGCCCTGCGCGAGGGCGAAGCGGTGGCGGCCTCAGCGACCCAGCAGCCGGGCGAAGAAGCCCGTCTCCGGAGCCGCCTCGGCGTGGCCGGGGCAGCGGTCGGCGGGGCGGACGTCCTTCATGACCTGGTCGACGTGCTGGCCGCAGCCGGCCCAGGTGGTCTTGCCGCAGGTGTTGCAGGTGGTGGCTCGGCACATGGTGTGCTCCTTCGGTGAGAGGTGAGAGAGGAGGGGTGTGAGCGGGGTGCGGGGCACGGTCCGGCGCGCCCCGCGGAGGGGGAGGCCGCCCGGCACCGGAGCATCGGGCTCCGGCGCGGGGCGGGTGACCTCGGCGGGTGGCCTCAGCGCGCCGCGACGCCGGGCACCAGGGCGGTCTCGACGGTGGGGGAGTCGGCCGTGCGGTTCCACGGCATCCTGGCGAGCACCGCGGCCATGGCGCAGGTATCGCTGAGCGCCGAGTAGGTGAGCCCTGCGCCGATCGCGCCCGCGACCAGGCCCAGACGCCGGTGGACCAGCTGCCCGACGAGGGTGCCGGCGAGCACCAGGGTGCCGGCCGTCATCCGCACCTGGCGGTCCATCGCCCAGCGGCCGCCGCTGCGGTTCACGCCGCCCACGGCGTCCTGGTAGGCGGCGATGCCGCCGTCGAGCACGTCGATGCCCTCCAGGCCGGACTGCTGCAGCGCCTCGCAGGCCTTCCCGGCGCGGGCGCCGGAGCGGCACACCAGCACCACGTGCTCGCCCATGCGGCCGGCGAGCGTATCGGTGTGGGCGGTGAGCAGGTCCAACGGCACGTTGTGGGAGCCGGGGATGTGGACGGTCTCGAACTCGCCGGGGGTGCGCACGTCGATCACCATCAGCTCGGGGTCCGTGCTGAGGCGATGGGCGAGCTCGGCAGGGGTCACGGTGCGCGTGGTGGGGGTGGCGGTCATCGGGCGTCCGCTCCGGCGGTCCCCAGCTCGTGCTGTGCGGCGGCCCAGCGGGACCAGCCGGCGTAGCTGCCCTCCAGCTCCACCACGTCGTAGCCGGCGCGGCGCAGCGCGGCCGCGGCCACGGAGTTGCGCAGCCCGGACTGGCAGAAGGTGATCAGGCGCCCGGCGTCCTTCGCGGGCAGGTCGCCGGGATGGAAGAGCACCTTGCCGGCGGAGAGCTGGTCGGCGTCGTCCACCGTGCCGGCGGCGTGCTCGGTGCGCGTGCGCACGTCCAGCAGGTGCGCATCCGGCTCCTGCGCGCGCAGCGCGGCGAGGTCCGCCGGGGCCACGGTGGCGGGGGCGGACAGCTCCAGCCCGTCCAGGGAGGGGATGTAGCCGGTGAGCGCGTCCACGCCCACCCGCACGAAGTGGTCGCCGTAGGCGGCGGCGGTGGCCGCGTCGGGCGCGAGCACCACCAGCTGGGCGTCGTCGGCCTCGGGGTCGAAGGCCCAGCCGATGTGGGTGGCGGCCTTGCCGAGGGAGGGGATCGACAGCGCGCCGGGCACCGTGCCCGCATGCACCTCCGCCACGGGACGGGTGTCCACCAGGGCGAGGGAGCCGTCGGCGAGGCCGCCGGAGAGCTCCCCGGCAGCCACCTCGCGCGGGGCGGGGCGCTCGCCCAGCAGGGCGGGGCCGTCGGTGTTCTGCCGCTTCATGCGGGCGAAGTAGGCGTGGGCGTCGGGCTGGCCGTCCAGCAGCTCGTCGATGAAGCCCTGCTCGTCGTCGTTCTCCAGGAACGGGCCCCACCAGGCGAACCTCCGCTCGTAGCCCACCGTGGTGGAGGGCAGCGCGCCCAGCGCCTTCCCGCAGGCGGAGCCGGCGCCGTGGCCGGGGAACACCTGCACGTGATCGGGGAGGGTGAGGAAGGCGCTCTTCAGGGAGGCGAACAGCTGCTTCGCGCCGGCGAAGCGGGTGTCCTCCATGCCCACGGCCTCGTCCAGGAGGTCCGGGCGGCCCAGGTCCCCGGAGAACACGAAGTCGCCGGTGAGGAAGTAGCCGGGCTCGTCGGCGAAGGCGCCGTCGGTGACCAGGTAGCTGAGGTGCTCGGGGGTGTGGCCCGGGGTGTGGCGGGCGGTGACGGTGATGTTGCCCAGCTGGATCCACTCGCCGTCATGCAGGCGCTCGGCCTCGAAGCCGTACTGCCAGTCCTCGCCGCCCTCGCCGGAGACGTACGCCGTGGCGTCGGTGGCGGCGGCGAGCTCGCGGGTGCCGGAGAGGAAGTCGGCGTGGATGTGGGTCTCTGCCACGGCGGTGATCGTCATGCCGTGGTGGGCGGCGAGGTCGAGGTAGACCTGGATGTCGCGCCGCGGATCGACCACCAGCGCTTCCTTCTGCGCCTGACAGCCGATGAAGTAGCCGGCCTGGGACAGGTCCTCGTCATAGATCCGTTCGAGAAGCATCGTTCCTCCAGTGGGTGTGCGGGATGGACAGCGGATGGGATACCCCCGAGGGTATCAGGTACCCCGGGGGGTATGTGAGGCGGGTTGGGCGGTGCGCAGCGGACAGGACGACACCAGCATCCAGCATCCGGCGGCGAGCAGGGCGAGAAGCGCCACGACTCCGCCGACGACGGCGCCGGCGGCGCCCGGGAGCTCCTGCACGAGGACGAGAGCCCCCATGGCGAGCACGAACACCCCGAAGCCCGTGCGCAGCGCCCGCTCGGGGAGATGGCCTGCCGCTCGCGCGCCGAGCAGGGAGCCGAGCACGGCCGCCAGCGTCACCCCGCCCACCAGGGCCCAGTCCAGCGAGACGGAGGTGAGATGGCCGGCGAGACCTGCGAATGACTTCATCGCGATGACCACCAGCGACGTGCCCACGGCGACCGGCATCGGCAGTCCGGCCAGCAGCGCCAGCGCGGGCACCACCAGGAAGCCGCCGCCCGCGCCGACGAGCCCGGTGGCCAGGCCCACCGCGAGCCCCTCGAGCACGATCCTGCTCGCGGACGGCTCCCGGGTCGGTCCCTCCTCCGCAGGCGCGCCCCGTCGGCCCCGGAGCATCGCGACCGACGTCGCGATCATCATCAGTGCGAACGCGACCATCAGCACCGTGCTCGGGATGTGTCCGCCGAGGAGCCCGCCCAGGAAGGCCCCGGCCATCCCGGCGGCCCCGAAGGTCACCCCGGTGCGCCACCGCACCCGGCCGGCGCGGGCGTGACTGACGGCGCCGACGGCCGAGGTCACGCCGACCACGACGAGCGAGGCGGCGATCGCCTCCTTGGCCGGAAGCCCCGCCACGTAGGCGAGGATCGGCACCGTCAGGATCGAGCCCCCGCCGCCGAGCAGTCCCAGGGAGACTCCGATGAGCACGGCCAGCAGCAGGGTGAGCGCGAGGGTGGGTGTCACGAGAGGCCTTTCGAGGGGTGGGTCGGAGGCTCGCGGCGCGACCGCCTCCGTCGCCGAGCCTGCCACATACCCCAGGGGGTATGCAAGACACCCCTGGGGGTATAGTCTGGGGTGTGCGGACCGACCCGAGGAGAGCGCCATGGACCTGAACCCCGATGACATGACCCCTGTGGTCAACCGCCTCAAGCGCGCCCAGGGGCAGCTCGCGGCCGTCACCCGGATGATCGAGGAGGGCAAGGACTGCAAGGACGTCGTCACGCAGCTCTCCGCCGTCTCCAAGGCGCTGGACCGCGCCGGCTTCGCGATCATCGCCAGCGGCATGGAGCAGTGCATGACCAGCCCGGAGAGGGACCTGGACCGCAAGGAGCTCGAAAAGCTGTTCCTCACGCTCGCATGAGAGACGGGGCGCAGCGCGCCGTCGCCCGGTGCCCCTCAACGCCCCATCGGCAGCTACTCCGGGATCGCCTCGCCGATCTCCCGCTGTGCCGGGTGCCAAGACCGTCTCGGAGCGCCGCGTCGGGGAGCGGCGGCCGACGGTCACTCCCCGGGAGCCGCCTCGCTCACCGCCCCCGCGCGGCGAGCCGTGCCATGAGCCCCGAGGGGGCGAGACGGGCGGCGGTCCAGATCGCGGCGTGGCGCCGACTCGGGACGGAGAAGGCCTTCCCACGCCCGGCATGGCGCAGCGACTCCTCGACCACCCGCGGCGCCTCCAGCCACAGCCAGTCAGGGATCCCCTCCTCGCCGCGCGGCAGGCCCAGCCGGGCGTGGAAGTCGGTGTGCGTGTAGCCGGGGCACACCGCGGTCACGGTCACGCCGCGGCTGCGGTAGGCGCCGTTGGCCCAGCGGAAGAACTGCACCTGCCAGGACTTCACCGCGCCGTAGGTGGAGCGCGGCATCACCGCGGAGGCGGAGGCGATGTTGAGGATCGTGCCGGAGCGGCGCTCGAGCATGCCCGGCAGCGCCGCGTGCATCAGCCGCATCGGCACCTCGACGTGGAGGCACAGGTGGCGGCCTTCGTCCTCGATGCCATTGCGCTCGAAGGCGAGCGGCAGGCCGAAGCCGGCGCTGTTGACCAGCAGATCCACCGGCCGGGCCGGAGCCGGATGCCGGGTCCAGCCCTCGCTCACTCCTCCTCGTCCTCGTCGCTCTCCACGTCCCACCAGGCGCCGCAGTCCTCGCACGTCCGGTCGCTGAAGACCAGGAGGCACCCCTGCCACTGGACCCACGGCGGGTCCTCCTCGTCGAGGCGCGGGTCCGGACCGCCGAGCGGATGGTGGGTCACCTGGACCGACCCGCACACGGGGCAGGTGCCGCGCGGCTGGTCGTACGGCTCCGGCGGCTCGTCGCCGAGGATCATGATCATGGGGTGAGAGTAGGGCGGGGATCCGACAGATCATCGTCCCCCGCCCGACCGGTTCACTTCCCGACGAAGACCGGGAACACGGCGTGCCACACCGCGGCCCGCACGATTCCGGAGGAGCGTTGCATATCCGCCAACCAAGAAGCGTACATTGCAACGAGTGATCGGCTCCCGGCGCCCCGCAGTGCAGCGGCCCGCCGGGGCCGGCACCCATCCCATCCCCTCGTGATCGGCAAGGCCCCCATGACGACCGGCTCCACGGAGACCGCCGCGGAGGATACGTTCCCCGTCCCCACCGGCGCGCCGCCCGCCCCCGCGGAGGTGCACGAGCCCGCCGAGAGGCCCCGCGGCCGCACAGCCTTGCTGCTGCTCGGCATCGGACTGATCCTGATCGGGCTGAACCTGCGCATCGGCGTCGCTGCGATCGGGCCGGTGATCGGCGAGATCCGTGCCTCGCTCGGCCTGTCGGCGACGGTCGTGAGCCTGCTGACCACGATCCCCGTGTTCGTGTTCGGGGCGTTCGCGTTCCTCACCCCGGGCCTGACCCGGCGGCTCGGCATGCACCGACTGCTCGGAATCGTGCTGCTGGTCCTCGCGGCGGGGAACCTGCTGCGGCACGAGCCGAGCATGACCGCCCTGTTCGCCGGCACCGTGCTCGTCGGCATCGCGATCGCGGTGGGGAACGTCGTGATGCCCGCAGCGATCAAGCAGGACTTCGCCCACCGCGCCGGGCTGATGATGGGCCTGTACACGATGTCGCTGTTCGTCGGCGCGGCCTTCGCCTCCGGGCTGACCGCGCCGTTGCTGCCGGTCCTCGGCGGCAGCTGGCGCTCTGCGCTGGCGATCTGGGCGCTCCCGGCCGGGCTGGCCCTTCTCGTGTGGCTGCCGCAGCTGCTCCGCTCGCCCGGACGCCTGCGCTCCGGCAGTGCGGTCGCCGACGCCCCGGTCGACCACGGCCGCTCGCCGCTGCGAGCGATCCTCACCGACCCCACCGCCATCGCCGTCACCGGGTTCATGGGGCTGCAGAGCGTCAGCTACTACACGACGGTGACCTGGGTGCCGACCATCCTGCAGGACGCCGGGATGGACGTGACCGCCGCCGGCGGCATGATCGCCTTCTCCGCGTTCCCGGCGGCGCTCGCGGCCCTGCTCGCGCCGGCCCTCGCCGCGCGGATGCGGCCGACGTGGCTGCCGCCCGTGGTGGCCGTGCTGCTCCTCGGTGCCGCCTATCTCGGGCTGATCATCGCGCCCGCCAGCGGAGCCGTGGCGTGGATGACGGTGCTGGGTCTCGGGCTCGGCGCCTCGATCAGCCTCTCGCTGACAAACATCGTGTGGCGCTCGCCGACCACGCACCTCACCGGCCAGCTCTCGACGGTGTCGCAGGGCTTCGGGTACCTGGTCGCCGGGTTCGGCCCGCTCGGCATCGGCGCGCTCCACGCCGCGGCCGACAGCTGGGCCGTGCCGCTGATCGTGCTGTGCGTGGTGCTGGTGGGGCAGCTCGTCGCCGGGGTCGTCGCGAGCCGTCCCGTGCACATCAGTCCTGCTTGAACTCCAGCACCCGCTCCTGACCCTCGCCGTTGGTCGCCCAGGAGGGATCGCCGGGCATGACCGCGAGCGGATCCCGTTCCCGGGGGCTGCGGCTCACGTCCGGTGCGGCCAGGCTGCGGCGCAGGGCCTCGTCGATCGTCACCCGCGCCGCATGGCCGTCCGGCAGCAGCTCGGAGAGCCACCGCTCGTCCCGCGCGACCATGTCCTCGCGCAGGCTCTCCATCAGCGCGGTGACCGTCGGGGCGGGGATGTCGGAGAGCCACGATCCCACCGCCGTGACCAGGGCCTGGGGCATCACCGGGACCGAGAACCCTGGCCGTTCCTGGTCCGTGAGCTCGAGGACCTTCTGGACGAGCTGCGGATAGGCGATGACCTCGCCCCCACCGATGTCGTACACGCCGTGGGCGCTCTCGGTGGTCACAGCGGCCCGGATCGCGGCGACGGCGTCGACCACGGCGATCGGCTCGACCAGATGGTCCATCCAGTCCGGGAACACGGTCACCGGGAGTCGGTGGGCCAGCTGGGTCATCAGCTCGAAGCTGGTCGAGGCCGCGCCGAGCACCACTGCGGCGCGCAGGCCCACGAAGCGGCATCGCGCCGCGGAGAGCTCCTCCTCGACCTCGAGACGGGAGGCCAGGTGCTCGGAGAGCTCCTCGCGGGGGACGTCCGGGATGATGCCCGAGAGGTAGACGAGGGCCTTCACCTCGGACGCGTCGACGGCGGCGCGCACGCGCCGGGCGGCGGCGCGATCCACCTCCCGGAAATCCTCTCCTCCCATGCCGTGGACCAGGTAGACCACTGCCTCCAGCGACGGGTCCGCGGCGATCGCGGCACGCACGGAGTCGTCCCCGGTCGCATCCAGCTCGACCCTGTCGACGGCGTCGCCCCACCAGAAGGCGTCGAGCTTGTGGAGATCCCGGGCCCCGGCGACCACCTGGTGCCCGTCCTCCAGCAGTGCGGGGATCAGCCGGCTCCCCACATACCCCCCGGCTCCGATGACGAGAACGCGCATGATCTACCTCCGTGTCCGTGCTCCCGTGCCGCGAGCCGTGCCTCAGGTCTATACGAGCCGGCGCCCTCGAGCAAGACCCGTCTCGCCCCGGCGCGGCGAGCGGCCTCGTACGCTAGGCGCATGAGCCCCGAACCTCCCGCCTCCCGTCCCGGCGCGTGGTGGGTGGCCGGCCTCGCCGTCGTGGTGGCTGCGCCGCTCCTGGCCGCGTCGCTGCGCGCCGAGGGCGGGGGGCCGGGGAGCGTCGCCGGCTGGGCACTGGGAATCGCCCTGACCTGGACCGTCGGCGGGCTGCTGATCATGCGCCTGGCACCTTCGGATCTCGCCGGCCGGGCCCCGGGGCGCGCACCG
>ENA-OOKA01000110-OOKA01000110.1-human-skin-metagenome-genome-assembly--contig:-NODE-110-length-27664-cov-11.526966_pt1 | contig 27664 bp, 24 predicted proteins | sample MGYA00248825_ERZ500995 | MGnify/ENA primary metagenome ERZ500995 (study PRJEB25958, sample SAMN03398540) | human skin metagenome | study: EMG produced TPA metagenomics assembly of the Human Skin...
GTCGAGGGTCTCGACGCGCATGTCCTTGACGTTCTGGAACACGACGGCGCGGTTGGTGCTTGCCATGACGATCTCCTCCAGTTGGGGATGGCCCGGTCGCGGAAGTGCCACGGTCATGTGGATGCCCGTCGCCCGCGGCCCGGCTCTCGTCGAGCTTAAGCGAGGAGGAATCACGCCGTCCACCGAGGTGCCCGCCGCCGCTGCGGCGACAGGCGCCACGGGCAGGTGGACCGTGGAGGACCGGGCCATGCTCCGACCGATCGGTGGAACGCGTTGCTCGTGTCGCCGGCATGGTCGAAGCGCAAGGGGCTCTGCACCTCTCTCGTGCTGTCCACTCCCCCGGCCGGCATCGCCCTGGCCACCGCCGCCTTCCTGGCCGCAGCCAGCCTGGGCGATCAGGCCCTGCTCGGCTGGGCCTGGCGGCTGCCCTTCCTGGTCTCGGCCGTGCAGTTCCTGCTGGCGATCTTCATCCGCCGCAACCTGGAGGAGACCCCGGAGTACCGCGCCGCCGTCGAGGACGCGGGGCAGGGGCGCACCAAGCTGCCCGTCATGGAACTGCTGCGCCGCAGCCCGCGCGAGCTGCTGATCGGCTTCCTGGCCATGACCGGGCACAACTGCCTCAACTACGCCATGGCCGTGTTCGCCATCTCCCTGATGACCTCCCCGCAGGTGGGCCTGGAGCGCACCCCGGCACTGCTGGCAGTGACGCTCGGCAGCCTCGTCGGCGTCGTGGCCACGCCGTTCGGAGGCGCGGCCACCGACCGCCTCGGCGCCGCCAGGATCCTCGGACTCGGCTGCGCCATCGGCGCCGCCTACGCCTTCCCCCCTGCTGCTCGGGCTCTCCAGCGGCAGCGCCGTCGTGGCCGCCGTGGCCATCGCCGGCGGCTACGGACTGGTCATCGCCCTCACCTCGGGCTCCCAGGGCGCCTTCCTGGCGCAGCTGTTCCCCGCCGCCGAGCGCTGCAGCGGGATCGCGATCGCCCGAGAGGTCAACGGCGCGATCGTGGCCGGGCTGACGCCTGCAGCGCTCGTGTGGATCATCGACCTGGCCGGCGGACGCGTGCTGGCCGGTGCCGTCGCCGTCAGCGCCGTCTGCCTCATCTCGCTGCTCCCAGACCACAGGAGCCCACTGACATGAACCGCACCCGCCTCTCCCGCCAGGTCCCGCGCTGGTCCGAGCTGCGACCGCTGCTGTCCTTCGAGCGCCCCGACCTGCCGGATCGGGCGCACCGGCTGCAGCGCGCCGCCGACATCGGCGACCTCCGGTGCATCGCACAGCGCCGTACGCCCAAGGCGGCCTTCGACTACGTCGACGGCGCCGCCCTGTCCGAGCAGACCGCCCGCGGGTCCCGCCGGGGCGGCCGCCGCGAGGCTCTTCGACATCCCGTTCAGTCTCTCGACCATGGGCACCCGCTCGGTGGAGCAGGTCGCCGAGGTCTCCGGCGAGGGACGGCGCTGGTTCCAGCTCTACCTCTGGAAGGACCGCCGCGCCTCCGGGGAGCTGGTGCGCCGCGCCGGGGAGACCGGCTACGACACCCTGCTGGTCACTGCCGACACCCCCGTGGCCGGACTCCGCCTGCGCGACACCCGCAACGGCATGACCATCCCGCCCAAGCTGCGCCTGTCCACCGTGCTGGATGCCTCCTACCGCCCGGAATGGTGGCTGAACTTCCTGAGCACGGACCCCCTGAGCTTCGCCTCGCTCTCCGGCAGCGGCGCCTCCCTTCCCGAGGTCATCAACTCGATGTTCGAGCCGACCCTGGACTTCGAGGATCTCGAGTGGATCTGCTCGGTCTGGCCGGGGAAGCTCTTCCTCAAGGGCGTGCTCGGCGTCGAGGACGCCCAGCGGGCCGTGGCCGCCGGCGCCGACGGCGTCGTGATCTCCAGCCACGGCGGCCGCCAGCTCGACCGCGTGGTCCAGCCGCTGCGTGCGCTGCCGCGCATCCGCGAGGCCCTCGGCCCGGATGCGGAGATCATCTACGACTCGGGCATCCTCTCCGGCACGGACGCGATCATCGCCCTGGCCCTGGGGGCGGACTTCACGCTGATCGGCCGCGCTTATCTCTACGGGCTCATGGCTGGCGGGCAGGGGGGCGCGGAGCGCGCGCTCGAGCTGCTTGAGCAGGAGATGCGCGTGACCATGCACCTGCTGGGGGTGGCCACGGTCGACGAGCTGCACCCGGGTCTCATCACAGGGGCCTGAGGCTCGACCTCAGGAGACGATGAAGGGGGCCGGTCGGATGACCGGCCCCCTTCAGTGCGCCTGCACGACCCTCGTTCCTCACAGGCCCTTGGTCCGGCGCACCTTCGAGGGGTCGTCCAGATCTGCGGGGTCATCGAGCTCGGGGTCGTACTCGGGCACGTAGGCCTCCCCGCGCTCGGCGGCCTCCTCGGCCGCCTTCTCCCGGTCCACGCGCTTCCAGTGCAGGCGGCGCTCCACGCGTTCGTTCTGCTCCCGCTGGACCTCCTCGACGGGGCGATCGCGCAGCATGGCCACCGCGCCCACGGAGGAGCCGTCGTAGACGATCTTCCCGTGCTCGAGCACGATGCCGCGTTCGCAGATGTCCATGATCAGGTCCAGGTCGTGGGAGACGACCACGAGGGTCTTGCCGCGGCGCACCAGGTCCTTGATGCGCCGGATGCACTTCTTCTGGAAGGGCTCATCGCCCACGGAGAGGATCTCGTCGACCAGGAAGACCTCCGGGTCGGTGTGGATCGCCACCGCGAAGGCCAGGCGCAGGTACATGCCCGAGGAGTAGAACTTCACCTGCGTGTCGATGAACTCGCCGATCTCGGAGAAGGCCACGATCTCGTCGAACTTGGAGTCGATCTCCTCCTTGTCCATACCCAGGATCGCGCCGTTGAGATAGACGTTGTCGCGCCCCGACAGATCCGGGTGGAATCCGGCGCCGACCTCGATCAGGCCGGCCACCTTGCGACGGGTGCCCACGCTGCCGGAATCGGGGTGCATGACCCCGGAGATCATCTTCAGCGACGTCGACTTGCCCGAGCCGTTGAAGCCCAGCAGCGCCACGGTCTCACCGTCGTGGATGTCGAAGGTGATGTCGTCGAGGGCCTTGAACTTGTCCGAGAGGTCGTTCTTGCGCCCGCGCAGGATCCACAGCACGGCTTCCTTGATGGAGCGCGTGTGGCGCAGGGTGAACCACTTGACCACGTGATCCACGCGGATGGCCACGGAGTCCTCGGTGAAGACGGCACCGGGCTTCTTGAAGGGAAGAGCGGTCATGGGGATCAGAGCTCCTGGGCGAAGTTGCCCTCGTAGCGGCGGAAGATGCGATCGCCGACGAGCACGGCAGCCACGGACACCAGCAGGGCGAACGGGGTCCAGAACGTCATCAGGTGATCGGCCACGTGCCAGCGCGGCTGCTCGAGCTCCACTGAGGCGAACCAGAACCCGTAGTGGAACAGCTCGACGGCCACGGTCAGCGGGTTGGCGAAGTAGATGTAGTACACCCACTGCGGCAGCTTGTCCTCGACCATGGTGAAGGGGTAGAGCACCGGGGACGCCCACGTGGAGACCATGAGGATCAGGTCCACGAAGTTCTCCGCATCGCGGAAGAAGACGTTGAGCGTGGCGAAGATCAGTCCCAGGCCCAGGGCGAAGATCGCGACGATGAAGAATCCGGCGATCATGCACAGGAACTGCTTGGGCCCCGGGTGCCATCCTGCGGCCAGACATGCGATGAGCAGGATCAGCAGCTGCGGCAGGAAGTGCACCAGGGCCACGAAGAGATTGGCCACCGGGAAGAGCTGCCGCGGCAGGTAGATCTTCTTCAGCAGCCCGCCGTTGTCCGTCATGGACCGCGAGGCATTGCCGAAGATCTCCCCGAAGAGATTCATCAGCACGATCCCGGAGAACAGGTAGATCGCGAAGTTCTCCAGGCCCTTCTCGAGCTCCAGGAAGATGCCCATCGCGATGTAGTAGACGAAGAACTGCACGGCTGGCTTGAGATAGGACCACACCAGGCCCAGCACGGTCCCGCGATATCGGACCTGGATCTCCTTGTCGACCAGCAGCCTCAGCAGATAGCGGTTCCGGAAGACGTCCAGCAGTCCGCGTCCCTTGCCGGGTGTCATCAGCTCCGGCGCTGTCGTGCTCATCCTTGCTCCTTGCGTCAGTGCGCGCACTGCGGCGCTGGGCCGGCCGTGCGCTGGGATCACGACGACGCCGGGCGCAGCGGCTGGGTGCGCCGCTGCGCCCGTCATCGTGGTGGATCGGTCATGCGCCGCGGATCAGCGCTGGACGTCCACCGGCGGGTTGTCCTCGAAGGTCTTCGCCCACGCCTCGGGCGAGGTGATCTCGCCCAGAGCCGCGCGGTACTGCTCGGACAGCGAGTCCCAGCGCGAGAGCAGCTCGGCGTGCAGCTTGGCGCTGCGGGCGGTGAGCTCGCGCACCGCCTTGGGGTCGCGCTTGTGCCAGGCCGCACCGGTGCCGTCGGCATTGGAGACCACGGCCGAGTCCAGGGTGGCCAGGTGGTACCACTTGCCGTCCTGGTGGGCGACCCACTCCTCGGGATGGCTCTGCGCCAGCTCGCGCACCGGCAGGACCGTCTGCTTGAGCAGGGTCTTGACCGCCCACGGCGGCAGCTGCCAGTAGGCCGGCGGCTTGGGCAGGCCTAGGCGCTTGGGCGGACGACGCCGCTTGGCCGCCGGGAACGCGCCCTGGTCCTGGCTGAACTGGGCGTCCGAGAACTCGGACTTCAGGGAGCGGATCTCCGGCATCCTGGTGCCGATCATCCCGTGCAGGCCCTCGGGGCCGCGCAGGACGTCCTCGATGGCCATCAGCACGCACGTTGCGGCGTAGTACTGCATGGAGACCGTGTGCTTGGTGTCCACGGCCAGGGACTCGCGCACCATGCGCCCGCCGCGCGGGAACGGCGAGTGCAGCAGGGCCGCGATCAGGCGGTTGCGCTCGTGGAAGTAGGCCTGCCAGTCGACGGCGTCGTCCTTGTCCATCCAGGACACGTGCCACACGGCCGCCCCGGGCAGGGAGACGGTCGGGTACCCGGCCTCGGCGGCGCGCAGCGAGTACTCGGAGTCGTCCCACTTGATGAACACCGGCAGCGACAGCCCGACGTCCTGCAGCACCTTGCGCGGGATCAGGCACATCCACCAGCCGTTGTAGTCGGCGTCCCAGCGGCGGTGCAGGTTCGGTCGCGAGCGCAGGCCCGCCTCCGAGAAGTCGATGCCGCCCAGATGCTCGATCGGGCCCCACAGGAAGCGGTAGCGGTCGACGACCTCGGCGTAGCCGTTGAGCACCGGGCGGTTGTACATGTCGAACATGTGCCCGCCCACGATCGTGGGAGTGCGGCAGAAGTCCGCGAAGGCGACGGCGCGCAGGACGCCCTCGGTCTCCAGGAGGATGTCGTCGTCGAGGATCAGGACGTAGTCGGAGGCCGAGCCGTCCGCGCGTCCCTGCACGACCTCGTACATGTTGCGGGAGAAGCCGCCCGAGCCGCCCAGATTGCCCTGGCGGATCATGCGCAGCTTCCCGCCCATGGCCTTCTCGGCCTCGGCGAAGTCGTCCTCGTCCTCCACGAGCCTGTTGCCCTGGTCCACGATGATCAGCTCGTCCAGGACGTCGTCGAAGCCGTCGGCCTCCGCGATCGTGCGGATCGTGTTCACGCAGTAGTCCGGGCGGTTGAACGTCGTGACGCCCAGGGTCACGGTCCCCTGGGGGGCCGTGTCCGGAACCGACCAGGCGGCCGAGTCGAGGACCATGCCCTCCTCATCGGCGATCAGGTCGAACCAGTACCAGCCGCCGTCGCCGAACGGCGCCAGGGTGAGGTCGAACTCGCTGGTCTGCGAGCCGCCGGGCAGCCGCACGTTCTCCACGCGCTGGGAGATGCCGCGGGCGTTCGAGCGGTAGACGATCAGGGAGCCGGCGCCGGTGGTGGCCACGGACAGCACGACCTTCTCGGCGACCGTCCAGCGGCGCCAGTACGAGGCCGGGAACGCATTGAAGTACGAGCCGAAGGAGACGCGGCGCCCCGAGCGGATGCGCATGGAGCGCCGGCTCAGGATGTCATCCGGGTGCTCGGCGACCTCGTCTGACGAGCCGGAGGAGCGCTCCTTCCTCAGCGGCCCGTCGACGTACAGGGGGAGCGCGTCGAGGTCCTTGGCCTCGGGCAGGACCACCCGGGCCACCTCGCGCAGGGAGCCCTGCGACGACGACGGCGCGTTGGTGATCCGGCCCAGGAAGCCCTGGGCGTCCTGCTCGGCGCCGGTGCTGCCGTTCTGCTCGCTCACGCGTCGATGCCTCCGCTCGTGATCCGATCCCCGCCCCGGAAGTGGGGGGCGATCTTGTTGTCCACCATGGACAGCGCCGACCCGATGGCCATGTGCATGTCCAGGTACTTGTAGGTGCCCAGCCGCCCTCCGAACAGGACCGAGGACTCGCCGGCGGCCAGGTCTCGGTAGGCGAGCAGCTTCTCGCGGTCCACCGTGGTGTTGACCGGGTAGTAGGGCTCATCGCCCTTCTCGGCGAAGCGCGAGAACTCGCGCATGATCACGGTCGCGTCCTTGGTGTAGTCCCGCTCCGGGTGGAAGTGGCGGAACTCGTGGATGCGGGTGAAGGGGACGTCGGCGTCCGGGTAGTTCATGACGGAGGTGCCCTGGAAGTCCTCGATCTCCAGGACCTCCTCCTCCAGATCGATCGTGCGCCAGGACAGATCGCCCTCGACGAAGTCGAAGTAGCGGTCCACCGGGCCGGTGTAGATCACGGGGACCTGGCCGACGACCTTTGACTTCGAGAACTCGTGCGAGTCGTCGAAGAAGTCGGTGTCCAGCCGGACCTCGATGTTCGGATGATCCGCCATGCGCTCGAGCCAGGCGGTGTAGCCGTCGGTCGGCAGCCCCTCGTGGGTGTCGTTGAAGTAGCGGTTGTCGTACGTGTAGCGCACGGGCAGCCGCTTGATGATCTCTGCGGGCAGGTCCTCGGGGGCGGTCTGCCACTGCTTGGCCGTGTAGTGCTTGATGAACGCCTCGTAGAGGGGGCGTCCGATCAGCTGGATGCCCTTGTCGTTGAGGTTCTGCGGGTCGGTGCCCGCCAGCTCGCCGGCCTGCTCGCGGATCAGCTCCCTTGCCTCGCCCGGTGAGTAGGCCGAGCGGAAGAACTGGTTGATCGTGCCGAGATTGATCGGCATGGGGAACACCTCGCCGTTGTGGCGCGTGTACACCTTGTGCACGTAGTCCGTGAACGTGGTGAACCGGTTCACGTACTCCCACACGCGCTCGTTCGAGGTGTGGAAGAGGTGAGCGCCGTAGCGGTGCACCTCGATCCCGGTGCGCTGCTCCTTCTCGGAGTAGGCGTTGCCTCCGATGTGCGAGCGGCGGTCCAGGATGACGACCTTCAGGCCCAGCTCATCCGCAGCGCGCTCGGCGACGGTGAGCCCGAACAGGCCCGATCCGACGACCACGAGGTCAGCATTCATGCAGTTTCTCCCGTTCCGGTCCGCTTCCGAGCCTGCTCGGCCGACGGACCACATCTCACCCGGCGCGACGCAGCGCGACCGGTCGGCGTGGCCCCCACGGTACCGGAGCGATCCTGGGAGCTCCTGTGGGACGCGCATGATGAGGCGCTTGCCACACCCGGCCGTGCGACCGGTCACGGACTGCTCACGGGCTGGGCGGGACGACGGAGACTGACCGTCAGCGCCGATCCGGCGCGACGTCCTGCGTGGTCCAGTCCACGACGTCCTGGCGGAAGAGGGAGCCGCCCGCGACCAGGGCGGCCGCCGCCACGAGAAGGGCGAGCCACCGGCTCAGCGGCAGGAGGATCGCCACGGCGATGATCACCGCGAACAGCTGGAAGGTCAGCGCCGCGGCACGGGGCCAGCGCCTGCCAGCCCACAGCGCCATGGAGGTGCGCGCCACCCACAGCCCTCCGGCTGCCAGCAGGACGGTGAGCATCAGCGTGGTGACCGCGGAGGCGGCGTGGCCCGTGAACAGCCCGGAGAGCGCCCACAGCGCGCCGGCGAAGACCACCACCGACTCGGCGGCCACGATCACCACCAGGGGCACGAGGGCCTGGGGGCGCAGAGGCCGAGCGGCCTCGGCGGTGTCTCGGTGACCGGCGGATGCCACGGGCAGCTCCTGGAAGGGTCTTCGGGGCAGCCGCGGACTCGCGCGGCTCCTTGCCGCATCAGCGTATCGCCGCAGGGCACCGACCACGTCCACGAAGGCCGATCCCGCCCGACGACCCGGCCGCGTGATCGGCGCTCGCAGCGGGCTTCAGGAATTCTCCGGGGATTCGGGAATTCACCCCCGAGATCCCCGTCGGGAAGGGGTGTGACGAATGTCCCATCCCCTTGTTCACGTGCCGTTCACATGGAAAAGTGGAGGAGATCTTGAACGGGTCGCTGACGACCTGTCACCCGCCCTCCAGGGCACCCCTCACCTCGCCGGGCATTGCCCCTGCCCGGCCGTCGCGTGCCTTCTGAAAGGAGTCGAATCGTCATGGATTGGCGTTCACACGCAGCCTGCCTCGAGAAGGACCCGGAGCTGTTCTTCCCCGTGGGCAACACCGGCCCGGCCCTGCTCCAGATCGAGGAGGCCAAGGCCGTGTGCCGCACCTGCGACGTCATGGACGAATGCCTCTCGTGGGCCATGTCCTCCGGCCAGGACGCCGGAGTCTGGGGCGGCATGAGCGAGGACGAGCGCCGCTCCCTCAAGCGCCGCAACGCCCGCGCTCGCCGCGCTTCCTGATCAGCTCATCGCCTCGTCACGACGAGGCCTCGTACACCGGCACGGTCATCTCGATGACCGTGCCGCTGTCGTCTCCGGGGCGCCAGCTCACCGATCCGTCGAGCTCCCCCAGCACCAGGCTGCGCACGATCCGGCTCCCCAGCCCCGCCGAGGGCATCGACGATCCCTCGGGCTCATCGGCCGACCATCGTCCGCTGCTCATGGAGGGATCCATGCCCAGGCCGTCGTCGACGATCGTCACGACCAGCTCCGCGCACGGAACCGGACGGCCTTCGGCGCGAGCCTCCCGGCAGGTCGAGGGGTCCGGATCACGGCGCTGCGCGCTGACCTCGATCGTGCCGTCGCGACCGCTCAGCCCGTGCTCCACGGCATTGGTGAGCATCTCGTTGAGCACCAGGGCCATGGCCGTCACCTGCTGACCCGGCAGCCGGCCGAACCTCCCCGTGACGCGCGTGCGCACGGTCTGCCCGGTGGCGGCCAGCTCGGCGATCGCACGGATCTGGCGGCTGAAGTGCTCGTCGAAGTCCACCGAGCCCTCGGGAGTGTGCGACAGCGTCTCATGCACCGCCGAGACGGCCTCGAGCCGTCGCATGGCCTCCGACAGCCCGCGCCGGGCCTCCGGGCTGTCTGCGCGGCGCGACTGCATGCGCATCATGGCCGCCACGGCCTGCAGGCTGTTCTTCACGCGGTGGTGCGTCTCGCGGATGGCGGCGTCCTTGGAGGACAGCTCGCGCTCGCGCCGACGCAGCTCGGAGACATCGCGGCACAGCAGCAGCGCACCGACCCGCTGACCGTCCTCGGACAGCGGGACCGAGCGGAACATCACGACCACGCGGCCCCGGCGGACCTCCGCGTGGCTGGGGACCCGACCGCGCAGCACGCCCATCAGGCCCTCGTCGACCTGCTCCCCCGCGAAGGCTCCGGAGCCCAGCGCCTCCGTGAGCCGCTGCCCGAGCGCGGCCTCCCCGGCGCCCAGTCGGGCGACCGCGGAGACGGCATTGGGGGACATGAAGGAGACGCGGTCGTCCTGGTCCAGTCTGATGACGCCATCGCCCACGCGCGGATTGCCGCGCCGGGGCGACGGCTGGGTGCCGGCCTGCGGCCACTGCCCCCTCCCCGCCATGCGCATCAGCTGAGCCGCGACCTCGCGATAGCTCTGCTCCCCCGGAGAGGTCGTGGTCCCAATGCTGCGCTCCGAGATCAGCGACAGCAGCGCGATCGGCTGCCCGTCGAAGAAGACGGTGGTCACTATGGCCTGGACGTCGGCAGCCAGCCCCGGCAGCAGCCGCTGGCCCGTGTTGCGGTGGGAGCTCACACCGGCAGCGCCCCAGATCTCGCGCAGCAGAGCGCTGAGCGGGGGGCCGAGATGCTGGCCGATCTGGTCAGCAGGGAAAAGGGTCTGCGTGGTCCCCGGCCGGGCGTGATCGAGGATCAGGAAGTCCGTGTCGCGAGCCGGCAGGCGCATGGCGCCCGGAGCGGGCTCGAAGCTGCGATCGGGGAAGGTCAGGTGGACATCGCCGAAGCCCAGATCGGCGAGCATCTGCCACTCGCCCACGAGCAGATGGAGGTGCTCGACGGCCTCCTCGGAGAATCCATCGCGGCTGCTCAGCTCGACGAGGGACACGCGCTCGGGCTCCTTCCGCCGCAGCGGGCGGCATTGCCCGCACGGGATCGTGGCTTCGAGGCTATCACCGGCGCAGCCAGCCTCCCACGGCCCGTCCCAGACGGGTTCCGCGGACGTCCTCGATCTCCTCCGCATCCTGCTCAGGGCCCAGATCTCCGTCCAGGCGGCGCAGCACCGAGCCGGCCAGATCGCGCAGCTGCGCGCGCAGGCTCGACGACGGCGCGGATTCTGCCAGCACGGAGCCGGCAAGGGCCGCCGCATCCACGGTCTTCGGCTCCCAGGACAGGTGGGCGTCCCACTGCCCCGGTGCACCGATGGCCGCCCATGCCTCCTTCAGGGCGGCCCGGGGCGAGCTTCCGGCGGCAGAGCGGCGCACCCGGTTGGCCACGAGCATGACCGGGGCCGGCGTGAGCTCGAGCAGTCCCGGAAGCGCCCGGGCCGCACGCGGGATCCCGAGCACCTCGGCCGAGCAGACGGCCAGCACCAGGTCGGCCTCGGCCAGCGCGGCCGTGGTGGCCGCCGATCGCCGCGGCATCTCGATCTCCGAGACCAGCTCCTCGTCCTCCTCCAGGCTCGCCCCGACGTCGACCACGATCACCGGCGCTGGCCCGCGCGACGGGGCGGCACCGGAGCCGTCGGCGAGCTGAAGAGCCCGGGGCATGTGCTGGCAGGCGCGCAGCATTCGGCGCACGCTGCCGGCGCGCAGCTCAGGCCAGCGCTCAGGGCGCGTGATCCCGGTCAGCACCATCAGCCGGCCGCGGCCCACCTGGACCTCCACGGCCGCCCGCTCGAGGGCCTCCGGGCTCAGCCGATCCCGGTCCGCGGCTCGACAGGCCAGGGCGACGCCGGCCGTCTCGTCGAGCAGCCCCAGCAGCGCCGCCGTGGACGGGCCCCAGGTGTCCAGGTCCACGAGGGTGGTCTCCACGCCCTGCTGGGCCAGCTCCGCCGCCAGGTTGATCGCCACCGTCGACCGACCCGGGGAGCCGTGCGGTCCCCAGACCACGACCACGCGCCCTCGAGGAGGCAGACCGCTCGAAGCGTCGAGGCCCACCGCCTGCTCGGGCTCCTCGAGCAGGCGGCGCCATGCGGCCTCTGGATCCTCATGATCGGCATCGAGCCGATTGCCGCTTCCCTCGGACTGCCCGGGCGCGCCCCTGCCAGGGTCGACGACGCCCTCGACCTCGTCGCCGCCGAGCATCATCGGCGGATCGCCGGGGCGGAAGCGCGGCCCCTCAGCAGCCTCCAGGAGGCGCTGGGCGATCTGTCGCGCCGGCAGCTGGGCAGGGACCTCGAGCGCACCGAGGCGCTGCCAGTCGATGGCATCGGAGGCAGGATCGTGGGCGTCGTGGGCCAGGCGGTCATCCGGCGCGTCCTCTGCCTCCGCCCCGTCGAGCACGGCGACGAGCGGCTCGTGGACGACCACGGCCACCACGGCGCCGTCGCGGTGCAGCGCATCCAGGGCCGGTGCCGTCAGCTCGGGCTCATCGGCGTCCACCAGAACGGCCAGCGCCAGGCCCGAGCGCACCACGGCCAGCAGCTCGACCAGGTCCCCGCAGCGGCGCACGAGCGTCACCGGCCCGTGCAACCGGTCGACCTCCTGTCCGAGCAGATCCGCCTGCTGGCCGAGGCAGGCCAGCGGAAGGCTCATCGTCCGCCGCCCAGGTGCGGCACCAGCGTGATCCTGGATTCGCCGGACAGCGCCCCCACGACCGCCTCCACGTCCGCGGAGTCCACGAGCACCTGGGCGGTGGCGTCGTCGTCAGCGGCCAGCCCGCCGGCGGATTCCTCCACGCCGGCGAGCTCCGCCCCCTCCAGGATCTGCACCGGTTCGTCCCACTGCCCGCCGGTCCGATCGCGCTGGGAGGCCCAGATGTCCACGTGGTCCCCGGGCTCGGTTCCCGACGGAAGCGGAGTGGCCAGCGGGATCCCGATGGGACGACGGTCGATGTCCTCCTGCCGCCCCAGGGATTCCGTGGGGATCAGCTGCCCCTCCGGAACGCGCTGGAGCACGACTGAGCCCTCGTGCAGCTGCTGCGCCCCGGCCACATACTGCTCGCCCGTGGACTCCAGCCGCAGGTCGACGGTGCGCAGGTCCTCGGCCGTGACGGTCTGACCGACCTCCAGATCCCGATCGGCCACGACGAAGGACTCCGTGGCATCGCCGTAGGTCACGGTGGCGGTCGTGGCGGCGATCGCCACCACGACGAGCCCCAGCCCGACCAGCAGCCGCGGCTCGCGCCAGCCGGGACGACGCAGCCGTCCGGCCGTCGCGGTGCCCGAGGCGCCCGAGGCGCTTCGGGATGAAGTGGTCGAACCGGATCTGAGCACGTTCGCCTCCTGGACTCGGCACAGCGCCGCGGGCCGTCCGTGGCGCTGCGATCGGCCATGCCCGCTTGCGAGCGGACCGATCCGGTGCTCATCGTGACCCGGCGAGGGCCCGCCCGGGAGACCTCGACTGGAACTGTGGACGACTCGATGACTTCAACTGCGCTCAGACGGCACGAACTGCATGCCTCTCCACGGCAGTGCGCATCATCCGGGGGCGAACCGCCTCAAGGCGGCTCATCCACAGCCTCTGCCCACGTCAGCGCACTGGATGGCACAATGTCCACGGTCGCAGCCGGCCTCGGCCCCGACCCCGGAATCTCAGGAGATCACCATGGCAGAGCCGCAGTTCCTCACCCTGGCCGATGTCGCCGACATTCTGGCGATCTCGGCCTCCCAGGCCCGGGCCATGGTCCGCTCGGGCGAGCTGCCGGCCATCCAGGTCGGCGGCCGCGGTCAATGGCGGGTCGAGAAGGCGCGCTTCGATCAGTGGATCGAGAAGCGTCACCAGGAGACCGCTGAAGCCGTGCGCGCGGGCGCCTCCCTGGACTGAGGCCTCAGGCGCGCCCGGCCGCCGCGGCGTTCGAGACCACGCAGGCGATCGCCGAGAAGGGTACCGTCCGCATGGCGCGCACCGCCCGACGACGCCGGAACTCGTCGTCCGGGTGCATCGCCAGATCCAGGTGATCGCGCCCGGCCCGGTCGATCGTCCCCTCCAGCGCTGCGCCCGGCACGCCGTCGACCAGGATCACCCGCACCCCCGCCCTGGCCTGCGCCAGCGCCCGCACCGCCTGTCCCAGCCCGAGTCGGCTGCGGCGCTGCGGATCGCCGCGACGCCGATCCAGCCCCTCGACCCACAGCACCGACTCCAGCGGGATCAGCAGCTGGACCGCGGAGCCGTCGAGCATGACCCAGCCCATCCCGGCACCGGCCGCCTCGCCGCGCACCGACGAGCCCCCTCGCAGCCCCACATGGACCGCTGCGCCCTCGCACCCCAGGAACCGGTCCTGCAGCAGCGCCTCCGCGATCTCGGCGCGAGTCAGCTCGGCCGCCTCCCGCTCCACGTCCCGGAAGCGCTCGGCCGCCAGCTGCGCTTCCATGTCCGCGAACAGCTCATCCCAGCGCATCGGCTCCCCCGTCTCCCGAACGCCCCGCCCGCGGCAGGCCACTGCGACCAGCCGTGGACCGACCTGCCCGGAGTCTACGAAAGACATCCCTTCACGGCGCTTCATATTGAGAATCATCGTTGATTGACACCTGACGCGTCCTCCTGGAAGCTATGAGCATCAACAGTCACCAAATGGCATCAAATGACAGCATCTGAGAGGATCTGCCGCTCCGGGCCTCCGGCTCGGGCGGGGTGCGCAGAGCAGGTGACCATGACGCCTGGAGGCAACCATGTCGGTGCAGTGCGCAGCCCGCTTCGCTCCCCCGCCGCCCGTCGAATCCACCGCCGGACTCAGCGCATCCGGCCGGTCTCACGGCTCGTCCGCCCGGCGCGGTCTGGGCACCGGGACCGTCCTGCTCCTGGCCGGCGGTGCCGCCGCGAGCGCCTGGGCGGCCCCCGCCTCCGCAGACGCGCAGGTCGAGGCCCCGGCACCTGACGAGCAGCGCGAGAGCGCCAGCGATCTGCCGGTCCAGAGCCCCCGCACCGCGGTCGGCTCGCCGGTGAGCCCCTTGTGGAGCGCTGCGACGATGCCCGGCGCCCTCGACGCAGCACCCACCGGAGTCGCGACCGCAGAGTCCGCACCCATCGTGCATGCGTCTCCGCCGCAGACCTCGCCGGAGCGGATCCAGGACCGCCTGGCCCAGGCCACGCTGGTCCTGCGCAGCGGAGAGAGCCTGTGGTCGCTGACCGGTCAGCTGCTGGGGCCCGATGCCTCGGCGGCGGAGATCGCCCGGTCCTGGCCTCTGCTGTGGGAGGCCAACGCCGATCAGATCCGGGACCCGGATCAGGTGGCCGCCGGGACCGTCCTGCAGGTCCCGCCGCAGCTGCTGCCCGAGCAGTGAGACCGGCCGGCCCGGCCCGCTCGAGACGCTGTCACCGGCCCGGCCCGGCCCCACCCCGCTGCCGTCTCTTCCACCCGCCCTTCCGTCCCTGACTGCCCCAGGAGTCCGCCATGCCCATCACCTCGCACCGCCCGCCGACCCCGCGCACCGGGGATCGCACCGCCGCACCAGGCACGGCCCGCCCGTACGTCTGGCGTCAGCAGCAGCGCACAGCTGCGCGACCGAGCGCCCCTGGCACCGAGCGCGAGCGCGCCACGGCTCTGATCCGAGCCGTCGCCGTCGCTGCCGTCGAGGTCCTGGCCGGCGCCCGGCCCGCCAGGCAGCTCGCCCGCTGGGCCGAGCCGGAGATCGTGGATCGTCTTCATCGCCGAGCCGTCCTCCTGCAGAGGCGCAGAGCTCTGGAACCCGCTGAGGCGCCCGTGCACCGCGTGCATCAGCACTCGGAGGTCCGCAGCCAGCGCGTGTGCGCCGTGGACGCCGGAATCTACGAGGCAGCCCTGGTCATCTGCGACGACGCCCGCTCCCGCGCGGTCGTGGTGCGGGCCGAGCGGCAGGAGCAGGCCTGGCGCATCACGGTCCTGGAGGTCGGCTGAACCATCCCTGCGGGGCCGCCCGAGCACGGAAGAGGGGCCGGGCGGAGGCACTCGCCTCCGCCTGGCCCCTCCGACCTGCCCGGACCGTCCCTCATGGGCGCAACGTCCTCAGTCCTCGGACGACGCCTGCTTCTTGGCCTCGCGCGCTGCCTTGGCCTCCGCGGCACGGCGCTCGGCGCGCGAGCGCGGCTGGGCCGGGGCCTCGCCGCCGGAGGCCGCCGGATCCGAGACCGACGACGCGGTCGGAGCCGAGGCCTCTGCCGATCCCCGGGAGGAGGCCTCGGAGGACTTCGCGCCGCTGCGCTCGGTGCGCACCTGGGTGCGTCCGCTCTCGCTGGGTGCGGAGTACTGGAGGAACTTGGGCTGCTTCGGCAGACCGGCCCCCAGCGGTCCACCGCCGGCGTCGGCGCGCTGCGAGCTGAGATCCACCGAGAAGAGGTAGGTCACCGTCTCCTCGCGGATGCCGTCCATCAGGTTCTGGTACATGATGTGGCCCTCGCGCTGGTACTCGACCAGCGGATCACGCTGAGCCATGGCGCGCAGCCCGATGCCGTCCTTGAGATAGTCCATCTCGTAGAGGTGCTCCGGCCACTTGCGGCCCAGTACTGAGAGCACCACTCGGCGCTCGAGGTTGCGCATGGCCTCGGAGCCGATCTGCTCCTCGCGCTCCTCGTAGACGACCTCGGCGTCCGAGACCAGCTGCTCCCGCAGGAACTCGGTGCTGAGCTTGTCGCGCCCGCCCGCTTCCTCGATCAGCTCGTCCTGGGAGACCGAGACCGGGTAGACCGTGCGCAGGGCCTCCCACAGCGCGTCAAGGTCCCAGTCCTCGGGGTGCCCCGAGCTGGTCTTCTCGACCACGATCGAGCCCACGACCTCCCGGAGGAACTGCTGCACCTGATCCTGGAGGTCGTGGCCCTCGAGGATCCGGCGGCGGTCGGCGTAGATCGCGGTGCGCTGGCGGTTCAGGACGTCGTCGTACTTCAGGACGTTCTTGCGCTGCTCGGCATTGCGGCCCTCGACCATGTTCTGCGCCGAGGCGATCGCCCGGGAGACGATCCGGAACTCCAGTGCGGTGTCCTCCGCGGCGTTGGCCATCAGGCGAGAGGCGCCGCCGGCGTTGAACAGGCGCATGAGGTCGTCGTTCAGGGACAGGTAGAAGCGCGACTCGCCGGGGTCGCCCTGACGGCCGGCGCGCCCGCGCAGCTGGTTGTCGATGCGACGGGACTCGTGGCGCTCCGTGCCCAGCACGTACAGCCCGCCGAGCTCCTTGACCGTCTCGTGCTCGTCGCCGATCTCCTGCTCCGCGGCCTCCAGGATCTCGGGCCACTTCTGCTCGTAGCCCTCCGGGTCCCGGTCCGGGTCCAGGCCGAGCTCCTTCATGCGCTCCATGGCGATCGCCTCGGCATTGCCGCCCAGGATGATGTCCGTGCCGCGACCGGCCATGTTGGTCGCCACCGTGACGGAGCCCTTGCGCCCGGCCTGGGCCACGATGGCGGCCTCGCGCTCGTTGTTCTTGGCGTTGAGGACCTCGTGCCGGATGCCCCGCTTGGACAGCAGCTTGGAGAGGTACTCGGACTTCTCCACCGACGTGGTGCCCACCAGGATGGGCTGGCCCGTCTCATGGCGCTGCTCGATGTCCTGGACCACGGCCGCGAACTTCACGACCTCGTTCTTGTAGACCAGATCCTCCCGGTCCTCGCGGACCATGGGCCGGTTGGTCTCGATGGCCACCACGCCGAGCTCGTAGGTGTTCATGAACTCGGCCGCCTCGGTCTCGGCGGTGCCGGTCATGCCGCCGAGCTTGTCGTAGAGGCGGAAGTAGTTCTGCAGGGTGATGGTCGCCATGGTCTGGTTCTCGGGCTTGACCTTCACCTTCTCCTTGGCCTCGATCGCCTGGTGCTGGCCCTCGTTGTACCGACGGCCCTTCAGGATGCGTCCGGTGTGCTCGTCGACGATCTGGACCTCGCCCTTGACCACGACGTAGTCCTTGTCTCGGGCGAAGAGCTCCTTGGCCTTCAGGGCGTTGTTCAGGAAGCCGATCAGCGGCGTGTTGGAGGTGTCGTAGAGGTTCTCGATGCCCAGCCAGTCCTCGACCTTGTCGATGCCGGGCTCCAGCACGGAGACCGTGCGCTTCTTCTCGTCGGCCTCGTAGTCCTCGTCCAGCTCCAGCCGCTCGACGAGCGAGGCGAAGACCGAGTACCAGCGGTTGGCCTCGCCGGAGGCCGGACCGGAGATGATCAGCGGGGTGCGGGCCTCGTCGATGAGGATCGAGTCGACCTCGTCGACGATCGCGAAGTTGTGCCCGCGCTGCACCAGCTCGTCGACCGACCAGGCCATGTTGTCGCGCAGGTAGTCGAAGCCGAACTCGTTGTTCGTGCCGTAGGTGATGTCCGCGGCGTACTGCTTGCGGCGGACATCCGGGGACTGGCCCGCCAGGATCGTGCCGGTCTCCATGCCCAGGAAGCGGTAGACGCGGCCCATCTGCTCCGCCTGGGAGGAGGCCAGGTAGTCGTTGACCGTGATGACGTGGACGCCCTTGCCGGACAGCGCATTGAGGTAGGCGGGCGCGGTGGCCACCAGGGTCTTGCCCTCGCCGGTCTTCATCTCGGCGATGTTGCCCAGGTGCAGCGCGGCCCCGCCCATGAGCTGGACGTCGTAATGGCGCTTGCCCAGCACGCGGTGCGACGCCTCACGGACCACGGCGAAGGCCTCCGGGAGCATGCGGTCCAGGGACTCGCCGTCCTCGAGGCGCTGGCGGAATGCGTCCGTCTCCGCACGCAGCTCGGCGTCGGTGAACTTTCTGAAGCCGTCCTCGAGCGTGTTGATCGCATCGGCATAGGACCGCAGGCGGCGCAGGACCTTCTTGTCGCCGGTCCTGAGCACCTTCTCCAGGATGGACGCCACTGGCACACGCTCCTTGATCGTGGGGGCTGCGTCGCCGTAGTCGATCCGAGGCACGGCACGGGACCTCCCGCGACGAGCTCCCCGGTCCGAGGCCGTGAGGTCGGCCGGCGACTCAGGACAGTGTACGGCAGGGCGCATGAGCGCAGACGCGACCGGGAATCCTCCGGTCGCGTCCGCGATGCGCTGAGCGCGAAGTCCGCACGAGCGGCTTCCAGGCCGAGCCCGCGGCCCGGCGGGGGTCCGCTCAGCTGGCCTGGTAGGCCCTCTCCTCCACGGTCTCCGGCTCGGCGACGGAGTCGCTGAGGGAGATCACACCGTATTCCCAGCCCTTTCGGCGGTAGGCCACGGAGGGCTCGTCCGTGGCCGAGTCGATGTAGAGGAAGAAGTCGTGCCCGACGAGCTCCATGCGGTCGATGGCCTGGTCCGCGCTCATCCGCTCTGCCGGAAAGCTCTTGCGGCGGATCTCGACGGGCGGGACGTCCTCGCTCAGCGCGTACTCGGTGTCGAAGGCCTCGGACTCCGCCGCCGAGAGCTCCTCCTGGGACGCGTAGGGGCGGTCGCTGATCGGCAGGACCGGAAGGGCGGCGGTGGCCTCGTGGACGGCAGTGGGGCGGTGGTTGCCGCGGTGGATCTTGCGGCGATCGCGCGCGCGGCGCAGCTGCTCGATGAGCTTGGCGTAGGCGGAGTCGAAGGCCGCCTGCTTGTCATCGCCGCGGGCCTCGGCGCGCACCACGGGTCCGCGGCCGATGACGGTGGCCTCGACACGCATGCCGTCGTGGCCGGGCTGGGGGTTCTCCTTGAGGACCTTGATCTCGATCCGCTGGACCTTGTCGCCCAGCTCCTCGAACCTCGTCACCTTGGTCTCGACGTATTCGCGGAAGCGATCGGAGATGGTGACGTTCCGGCCCTGGATGGTGAGTTCCATGATGTCCTCCCAGTCAGCGGACCGGCTCCCGCAGGACGGGGGACAGTCCGTGGTAGACCCTGCGGAGGCCGACGAGGGCGACCCCCACCCGGGACGAGGGGTCCCGGTAACAGGATATTACCCGGCTCACACCTGCGATTCATCCACCGGCCTCCGGAGATTCGCGCGCCGACCTCGCGGTCTGCGCTGAGGGCGCGCCCACCGCGCCCAGCACGACGGCGCCCCGCACCTCGATGCCGCCCGCCTCGAGTCGGCGCGCCGCCCGGCGCAGTGTCGAGCCCGTGGTGAGGACGTCGTCGACGAGCACCGCCGAGACCGGCACCGGCGAGCGCAGCCGCCGCCCCGGGCGCTGCAGCACGAACGGGTCCTCGGCACGTGCGCGTCCGGCGGCGTCGCGGGTCTTCTGCGACCCCGTCCACGGCGCGGGCCCGAGGTGCAGAGCGGCCCCTGCCGTGCGCGATCGGTGGGCGAGCCACGGCTCGATCCGCGCGCCTGCCGGCAGCAGGCCCTCGCGCCCCGCCCTTGCCAGCAGCTCGTTCACCGGATCGGACCACCGGCGCCGCAGCGCTCGAGCGGACGTGGGGATCGGCACGAGCACCTGATCCGCAGAGTCCTCCCCGAGCCCGGCGCGCACGGCGCGAGCGAGGATCGGTGCGAGCACGGGAAGCAGATCGGACCGCCCGCCGTCCTTGAAGGCCATCAGGCACACCGCCAGCTCGAACTCGTACGGCCCAGCGGCCACGACCGGCAGCCCGCCGAGCTGAGCGGCGCCGGTCTCCACCCGGCGCGGTCGCGAGCAGCTGCGGTGCAGCAGGCGACGACAGGGACGGCACACCGACTCCCCCGGCTCCCGGCACACCGCGCACTGGACCGGCACGAGAGGCTCGATCCCTCGAAGGGCGACCTGGCCCGCCCGGGCCAGGCGCAGCTCCAGGGACTTCCCAGAGGCCGCGCTGCTGCTGCGCCCGGACCGGGCTCGACGACTCACGGGCTGGCTCACGGCGGCAGGATCTCTGATCGGCAGAGGACCCGGACCGCCTTCGTCGCGCCCCGCGACTCCCGCGGCCCGCGCAGCGGAGGCGAAACGGCCTGTGGAGCCCGGACGACCCGGCGGCGGCTCAGCCGGCGTAGGCGACGTCCGAGACCTCGTCGGTCTGCGGCGACCAGGCCTCGCCGGTGAGCAGGCGCAGCTCGCCGTCGCTCTCCACGTAGATCTCGCCTTCGCCGTCGCCGCCGGCGATGTTCTGCACGCCGTCGACCACGGTCGGCAGGCTGCGGTGGCGACCCGAGACGTCATAGACCTCCGGCGTGCTGCTGGAGTCCCGCTCGGCTGCCACGACGAAGGCCGAATCGCTGATCCAGGCGGCGTAGGCCGGAGGCTCGACGGCGCCCAGATCCACCAGCTGCGGGTCGTTGAGCCGCACGGGCTCGCCATCGCCGCGGCGGATGATGCCGGCCAGCAGGATCCGGGAGTCGTCGCCCTCGTCGGTGAGGATGAGGGCACGGGTGCCTCCGCGGGAGACTCGCAGGCTGGCGATCGGGACGCCCTCCAGCGAATCCGCCTGCACCTGCAGGGCCGGGCGGCCGGGCTCGTCGATGCTCGCGGCGCTGACCGCGCCCTCGTCGTCGGCGGTCCAGGCCCAGCCGTGCTGATCCACGGACGGATCCGTGAGCCCGGAGCCGCTGACGCGGTCCACCGGCCGGGGAGCGGCCGAGGAAAACGTCACCATGGTCTCGGCGTCGTCGGCCAGCGCCGCGAACTGATCCATCTCCTGGCTCATGGCCGGCGCGGCGGGCGAGCGCCCCTCGAGGGCATCGGCGAGATCGGGTACGGGGCTGATCTGCCCGCCCTGGTGGAACACGAGCTCCTCGTCGCGCAGGGCGATCTGTCGCCCGGGCACGGAAGCCACGGTGGCAGGCAGGTCGGCCGCCTCGGCCGGAGCAAGCTCCACGGCGGAGTCGTTGACGGTCATCGCGACGCTGTCGACCGACTCGAGGTCCTGGAGGGTGAGCATGATCTGCCCGTAGATGCCCTGCGTGGTCTCCAGGTCAGTGGTGCTGAAGTCCGGGACGGTCATCTCGACCGAGGCCTCGCCGTCCTGGATGGGCACGGTGGAGCCCTCTGCGAGCTCGGCTCCCTCCGGGATGTAGGAGCGCACCGCACCGTCCAGGTAGGGGGCCGGGCCGTTGATCAGCGCGCGCATGAGCTGCGTGGAGACCACGGGCCGATCCGGGAACCAGCGGGGATCCGGCACGGCGTGGTCCCCGCCCGGCTCCATGAAGTACAGGTTGTAGGGCTGATAGACGTCGTCCAGGTTCGTGGCCGGGATGAGCACGGCGTCCGGGGCCGAGGAGATGCGCCATTCGCCGTCGACCTGGGTGAGCTCGAGATCGAACTCATCGGTCGAGCCGGGCTCCTGCCGGTTCATGATCCCGTTGACGTCGATCTGGGCGCGGGTGTCCACGCTCACGCGGACCTGGTCGTCCTCGAGCCCCTGCTGGATCCCCGCCTCTCCGGAGAACACATAGGTCTGCTGCCCGGGGCGCCAGCTGTCGGCCAGCTCGGGAGCCAGGTACCGGCGAGCCGCGGCGTAGTCCTCCGCGGCGCCCTGTCCGGCTGCCAGGAAGTCGGTCACGATCTGCTCGGGACTCGCCCCGGGGGCAGGAGCAGCGAACTCCGGCTCGGCGGACTCGGTGGTCGAGGACGTGGGCGGCTCGGCCACGTGCACGGGACCGGACGTGGGGATCGACGCGCAGCCGCCCAGCACCAGGGAGCCGACGACGCCCATGGACAGCGCCAGGCGAGCGCGCGAGCCGCGCGCACCTGCTGCCCGCGGATCGGGGATGTCCTGGCTCATGACGAGCTCCTTCCATCGGCGTCGTCGTCATGGGGGCCCTCCGGATCGGCCGGCTCGGAGCCGCGGCGCTCGGGATCGGGCAGCTGCTCCGGCAGCTCGCGGAAGGCCGGGAGCTCGCCGGTGTCATCCGGGAACAGGTCCTCGTAGGACTCGTCCAGGTCGTCCTCCTCGAAGTAGGCGGGCGGCTGATCGGGAGCCGGAGCATCGCGGAAGGCCGTGCCGCCGATCGGCTCATCAGGCAGAGGGGCGCTGCGTCCGCCGTCGAGCGCGCCGCTGCGCATGCCTGAGCCGTCGCCGTGCGCGCCTGTCGGATCGCTCGGCGCGCCGGAGGCCTCGGACCCCACGGGCGTGAAGCGCGGGCCGCCCTCCGAGCGACCGGCCGCCGAGGCCCCCACGAACGTCCCGCCGATCGACTCGTGCGCCGCCCCCGAAGGCGCCGGTCCGGAAGCCTGCGCCCCGTCCTGCTTCGGAGTCCGGGACGCCTCGGGAGCGGTCTGCTCCTCCTCGTCCTCGGCCTCATCGGCCGCGCGACGGATCTGCGCGAGCTGCAGCTGCCCGGTGGAGCGCGAGACCACCGAGTCCTGGTCCAGCGGGATGGCGACCATGGTCCCGGTGTCCGTCACCACGCCGACGACCGGCATGGACTCCGGATCCGGCGGCAGCTCGACGGGCGGCTCGTCGTCCTCGGACAGCGGGCGCGACTGCAGCAGCGGCAGGGACAGCCGGAAGCAGGCGCCCTGTCCGGGCGAGCCCCAGGCGTCGAGCCAGCCGCCGTGCAGACGAGTGTCCTCGGCGGCGATCGACAGCCCCAGCCCCGTGCCGCCCGTGGTGCGGGCGCGCGCCGGGTCCGCACGCCAGAAGCGGTCGAAGACCTTGGCCGTCTGCTCCTCGGTGAGCCCGATGCCGTGATCGCGCACCGCCACGGACACCGCCGTGTCCGAGGCGCGCACGACGATGTCGATCGGGCGGCCCTCGCCGTGCTCGATCGCGTTGACCACCAGGTTGCGCAGGATCCGCTCGATGCGGCGCTGATCCATCTGCACCAGGATCCGCTGGCGGTCGGCGTGCACGCGGATCACCGTGTCGGCATTGGCGGCCAGGGGGGCGGCGGTCTCGAGCACCCCGGTGATCTGCTGGATGATGTTGACCCCGGTGATCTCCAGGCGCGCCGCACCGGCGTCGAAGCGGGAGATCTCGAGCAGGTCGGCGAGCAGGACGTCGAAGCGGTCGACCTGGTGGTACAGCAGCTCCGCGGAGCGCCGGTTGACGGGGTCGAAGTCGTCGCGCGCATTGTGCAGGACCTCGGCGGCCATGCGGACCGTGGTCAGCGGCGTGCGCAGCTCGTGGGAGACGTCCGAGACGAAGGTCTGCTGCATGGACGAGAGCTGCTCGAGGCGGGTGATCTGATCCGCGAGGTTGTCGGCCATGCGGTTGAACGATCGGCCCAGCCGGGCGACCTCGTGCGAGCCGTGGACCTCCATGCGGGCATCGAGGTTGCCGTCGGCCAGCGACTCGGAGGACCGGGCCGTGTAGGTCACCGGGCGCACGATCTCGCGGGTCACGTACCAGACCACGCCCGAGACCAGCAGCGCCTGGACCAGCGTGGCCAGAACCAGCACCGCGTGCATGGCATCCAGGGTGCGCTGGGGCTGGGAGAAGTCGTGGACGAAGTAGAGCCCGTACGGCGAGCCCTGCCGCGGCTCCACGACCTGGCCGACGATCACGACGGGCACGGACAGTCCGTTCTCGTCGATCTGCGCCGAGCCGGACTGCCAGTACATGCCCTCGTCCACGCCCACGCTGTCGGCGACCTCCTCCTGCAGCTCCGCCGGGATGGTCTGCTCGCCCAGCCACGGCTTCTCCGACTGGGGCGGGAGCGAGTCGTCCCCGCTGTCGCCCTCGTCGTGCAGCGGCAGCAGCACCCAGCGGCTGCGCGCCCGGTCGCTGCCGGAGTCCAGCCCGCTCAGGGTGGAGGACACGAGGGTCTGCAGCTGCGCCTGGTCGCCGCCCTCGGAGGCATCGAAGCTGGCCTGCACGCTGCGGTAGTCGGCCTCGGACTGGCTCAGCGCCTGGCCCAGGGTGTCGTTGAACAGCCGCTCGGAGATCTGGTGGGAGAGGAAGCTGCCCGTGACCAGGAAGACGATCAGCACCCCGACCAGCGCGATCGACACGGCACGGAACTGCAGGGAGTGCCGCCAGCGCCGCAGCACCAGCCGAAGGCGCAGGCGCGCCCCGCCGATGGGTCCGCGGTACCGGCGCCGCCGCCTGCGTGCGGCGCGGTGGTCGGTATGGACGACCGTCTCCTGTCCGGGGACATCGACGACTCCCACAGGAAGCGTGGGTCCCGCCGAGCCCTCCACGGACTCGTCGTCCGGGCGCGCGCCGGCGACCGCGGACGAGCCGTGGGCGCCGGTGGAGGAGGGGTCGGACATGACGAGGGGGTTCCGGGAGGTTCTCAGCGGTGCTCGTGGCCGGCGCGGTAGCCGACGCCGCGCACGGTGACGATGATCTGCGGGTTCTCGGGGTCGCGCTCGACCTTGGAGCGCAACCGCTGGACGTGGACGTTGACCAGGCGGGTGTCGGCGGCGTTGTGGTAGCCCCACACCTGGCGCAGCAGCATGTCGCGGGTGAAGACCTGCTCGGGCGAGCGCGCCAGGGTGGCCAGCAGCTCGAACTCGAGCGGGGTCAGGGCTATCTCCTCCTGTCCGCGCAGCACACGGTGGCCGGTGATGTCCACGGTGACGTCGCCGACCACGAGCTCGGTCGAGGTGGCGCGCGAGCCCGGGCGCAGCCGCGCCTTCACGCGGGCCAGCAGCTCGGCGGGTTTGAAGGGCTTGGGGATGTAGTCGTCGGCTCCGGCCTCCAGGCCGCGCACGACGTCGTCGGTGTCCGACTTGGCGGTCAGCATCACGATCGAGGTGTCCGAGAACTCCCGGATCTCGCCGCAGATCTGGATGCCGTCCTTGCCGGGCAGCATCAGGTCGAGCAGCACCAGATCCGGCTCGGCCTGGCGGAAGGCCTCCACGGCCTCGGCTCCGTCGGCGCAGAAGATCGTCTCGTAGTCCTCGGCGTTGAGGATGATGCCGATCATCTCCGCCAGTGCTGCGTCATCATCCACCACGAGGATCTTTGCCTTGGCCACCGGACCGCCTCTCTGCTTCGCGACATCTGCCCGGATCCCTGCGGCAGCGCGGCGTGCTGGCCGTGCGAGGGTGGGCTCTCGTCCATCATGTCAGCTCTGCCGCCCTCAGGCGGGCACCCCAGCCGCGGAAGCGCGGCCGACGCGGATCCGCCCGACGACGCGCCCGCTCGAGCTCACGCCTCCCGGGCGGTGTCCTCGAGCCCTCGGGCGATGTCCGCGACGCGGCCGAGCACGGACTGCAGCCGGTCGGGGGCCAGCTCTTCGAGCCCTGGGCCGACCGCGACCATCAGCCGCGACAGCTCCTTCAGGGGCATGCCGACCTCGCTGATCGGCCGGACGATCGCCTCGACCTCGCGCGAGGTCGACGACGGCCGGGACAGGCCCTCGACCAGGTGCGGCAGCAGCAGGCACAGGTCCGTGCCCGAGTCCTGGATCTCGGCCAGCGGCTCCCAGTCGCGAGCGCTGGGACCGGGGGCGGACACCACGATCCGGTCCGCGCCGACCCCCAGGGCCCGCGCCGGCTCCAGGCCCTCCGGAAGCTGCAGCTCGACGCTGAGCGCCCCGGCGGCCCGCGCGGCTTCGACCACGCGCTCGAGCCCCTCGCGGACCTCCGACCAGGGCACGGCCCGCAGGGTCTGATAGCCGCTGGCGGTGGGGATCCGACCCTCGAGCACGCGCAGCAGCTCGGGCTCGGCCAGGCGCACGACGATCCCCCGCGGGCCGATCGACTGGCGCAGCGCTGAGAGGTGCTCGCCGAGGCCGTCTGCCAGCGAGTCGACCAGGTCCCGGCGAGCGCCGTGATCGCGCAGCACTCGCTCGCCGCCGTGCAGGTGCAGACGGGCGGCCAGCGCGGTCGGGCCCAGCAGCTGCGTGGTGACCGGCTCCAGGTCGCCGCCGGACTCGGCGCCGATGACATCGGCCAGCACATTGAGGTCGCTGGCCAGCAGGGATCGGGCGGCCCGGGATTCCTTGGAGTCGTGGCGCTGCAGGCGCCAGCCGTGCGGCTGCAGGTCGCACCACAGCTCGGTGAGCACGGCGACCGTGCGCGGCAGGTCATCGGCCACGTCCGAGCGCTGGGGCAGCGGCAGCAGCCCGCTGCGATGCGGCGCCCCGAGCTCGCCGCGCATGACCGTGAAGGCCTCCACCGCGCTGGTGCCGGGCAGTCCGCCCACGACCGTGGCGCGCGTGCGCGTCGGCTCCTGAGGCAGGACGGCCGTCTCGGAGGATCGTGCGCTCACCGCTCGGTTCCCGCGCGGTGCTCCTCCGCGATGCGCTCGTGATGGCGGATGACCTCGCTGATGATGAAGCCGAGGATCTTCTGCGCGAACTCCGGATCCAGCTCAGCGTCCTGGGCCAGACGGCGCAGCCGCTCGATCTGCTGGGACTCGCGCTCGGGGTCCCCTGCCGGAAGGTCGTGGGCCGCCTTGAGCTCTCCCACGCGCTGGGTGGCCTTGAAGCGCTCGGCCAGGACGTTGACGAGCACGGCGTCGAGGTTGTCGATGGTGCCGCGCATGGCCCGCAGCTGGGCGAGGACCTCTTCTGTGCCGAGGGACTCGGCCGGGCGCGGGGCGCTGGCGGTCTGATCGTCGGAGCTCATGGTCTCGATCCTAGGTCAGCGGGCGGGCGAGGAGGCCCGGGAAGCGGCCTGGGCGGAGGCGATCGTGGCCTGCCCGAGCACGCGGGTGCCCTGGTAGACGACGGCCGACTGCCCCGGGGCCACCGCGCTCAGGGGCTCGTCGAGCTCGAGCACCAGCTCGGTGCGCAGCTGCCCGTCGTCCTCGACGTCCTCGAGCCGAGCCCGGCCGGGCAGGGCCTCGCCGTGGGCCCGCACCTGGACCTGGACCTCGACCTCCTCGGAGACCCGGCCCGCGCTGGTCCGGGCATCCTGCTGGAAGCGCTCGAACTCGGGCACGGGGCGACCGGCCCAGGACAGGCGGATGCCCCGGATCTCGTCGACCGCCAGGAGCTCCCGCGGGCCCACCACGACCTCGTCGGTCTTGGGCCGGATCTCCAGGACGAAGCGGGGCTTGCCGTCGGGGGCCGGAGTGCCCAGGTGCAGGCCCCTGCGCTGGCCGACGGTGTAGGCCAGCGCGCCGTCGTGGCTGCCGAGCTGCCGGCCGTCGTCGTCGACGATCGCCCCGGGGCGCATCTCGACCCGTTCAGCCAGCCAGCCGCGGGTGTCGCCGTCGGGGATGAAGCAGATGTCGTGCGAATCCGGCTTGGCGGCCACCGACAGTCCGCGGCGCTGCGCCTCCTCGCGCACGAGCGCCTTGGAGGGAGTGGGCGCCAGCGGGAAGAGGCAGTGGCGCAGCTGCTGCTCGTCGAGCACGCCCAGCACGTAGGACTGGTCCTTCGCGTCCTCGGCGGCCCGGTGCAGCTCGGGGCGGCCGTCGACCTCGATCACGGACGCGTAGTGGCCGGTGCACACGGCGTCGAAGCCCAGTGCCATGGCCTTGTCGAGCAGGGCCTCGAACTTGATCTTCTCGTTGCAGCGCAGGCAGGGGTTCGGGGTGCGCCCGGCGGCGTACTCGCTGATGAAGTCGTCCACCACATCGG